>Ga0209636_10001481_pt1 | contig 23813 bp, 26 predicted proteins | sample DeeMarSWOR152_54_FD_187464 | JGI IMG/M metagenome (GOLD analysis project Ga0209636, IMG submission 187464) | Marine sediment microbial communities from White Oak River estuary, North Carolina - WOR-1-52-54 (SPAdes) (version 2) | ecosystem: Environmental > Aquatic > Marine > Intertidal zone >...
GGCATACTCTCTGTAGTTTGAAGCAGGTTTCAAAGAAATTGCAGGGCCGCAAATAACAGTGTCCATTTCATCCAGGCACCTTGTCACAGTTCTATGTGATAGTCCCGTATTTTCTCCTATTTCTGATTTTGAGATAAAAGGATTCTCGTAGATCTGTTCATAGATTTTGAAATACCCTACTTATGCCACTGCTATGACGGACACATTCCTATTGTAGCAGATTGCGGTATCGGGCATACTCCCTACAGGGGACAGTGTGGTGCTGGTATTGTCAAATTTCCATGAGTAACCAAGGCTTGCATAGAACATTCCCACTTATGCAGCACAAAAATTCAGAAATAAATCCGTGTTCTTCTAGGGGGGATTACGCATGAGGTTCATGCAAATTCTGTAATACCTCCTTTATTCTAGCGTAATGAAATCCAGTGTCTCAACTGGCCAAGAACCATTGTATTATTGCTTTAGAATATTTAACTCATAATTGAAACAGTAGATTTAAGAAAAGTAAATGTGTTTTCGTGAAGTAATAATAAGACAGAACTACTACAATTGATATTAACCGAAATATTTATATAGTTGACTCAGAAAAATAAAAGTGGTTAAAGCTGGAGCGATTGATCCTCTCTCTTCATTTACATGAACGTGAGGAACAGGGATTAATGTAAAGGAGGTGTAAAAGTGCATGCAAAAGTGATAACACCTGGAACAGCGGGGTTCGAACCGAATGCAAGTGGCTGTACTAATGGGAATCTTCCCAAGACAGGGAATTGCTACTATTATGGACATTGGCCTCAAAATGGCTACTGCGAATGGGGTAAGCTCCCGTGGTAGAGAAAGAGTTATAAACCCTGCAAAATCTGACCATAATCTCTAGTCCTGGGATTTAAAACCCTTAACCTGGAGAATTACAGTTGTAGTTTTCCATTTTTCAATTTTCATCATATAAATGCATTCTTTAGATCCAAAAGGTAACCTGAATGAGTACCTATAGCCCCTGCAGATGAGAAAGGTGAACAGTTCATTCATGTAAACCCTTATTAAGTGTACAATAATGGAGAATTATGAAGCTCATCTTTTTGGGAACAGCAGCAGGTAGGCCCACCAGAAAACGCAGTCTCCCTTCAATAGCTCTCCAGTACAATGGAGAAATCATCTTGTTTGACTGTGGAGAAGGTACTCAACGACAGATGATCTCTTTGGTTTCCCCATCCAAGATTGAAAAGATTTTCATATCTCACTTTCATGGGGATCACTATTTAGGTCTCGGTGGATTGCTACAGACCATGAGCTTAAACAAGCGAGAGAAGCCCCTCTCCATTTACGGCCCACAGGGCGCCACACACTTTTTGAAAAACTATTTTGCTTCTGGACATTTTGGTATCAGGTTTTCCATCTTTGTCTACGAGATGGAGGAGGACACTGTAGAAGAAGAGAAGTATTTCATCAAATCATTCCCTGTGGATCACGGCGTTCCCACGTTAGGGTTTGTATTTCAAGAAAAAGAGAAAAGAGGCCACTTCCTGGAGGATAAGGCTAGATCTCTGGGAATCCATGGGAGGCTCTTCTCTGAAATTGAAAGGAGAGGATTTGTTGAAATCAATAGTAAAAAAATTACCTTAGAAGAGGTTACAGGGCCTACAAGACCCGGGAAGAAGATTGTATTCTCTTCAGATACTTTACCCTGTGAAAGAGTCTTGGAAGAAGCAAAAGATTGTGATATGCTCGTCCACGAAGGGACATACATCACCGATGAGGACAGGCACGGTACCTACCACACCACGATAAAGGAAGCCTGCGACATTGCTGTAAAAGCGGGGGTAACTCAACTGGTGCTCACCCACATATCACAAAGGTATGAAGACGAAGAGGTCCAAAAAGAGGCAGAAAAATACTTTAATTCAATGGTAGTGGCTTATGACTTTCTGGAAATTGAAGTATGAGATAAAATATCTCCTACTTTTTTTAGTCTATGTATTTTCTTATAGATAGCACTTTAATGAAAACAAAATTTGCAGCATTTTTATGAAAATATACCAAACGAACACAATTTGCACACAATTAATGAGCTTTATATGTCAAAATGCTATAAAAGGATGTGAGGTGATAACATGAAAGAACTGAAAGGATGGCCTTTTGAACCCTTGGATAGAGATATAGGTACCGAAGGTAGTGGTAGTGGGTTACCACCGAATGGTGTGCCTGATTAGGTTCAGAGGTAGATCATAGTGTATCTTTTGTGTAGTCTCGCGGAATTGATACACGTAAATCGTGTATCATTCCTATTTCTTCTAAATATGCAAAATAATCGACTTGGATCAGGAGATCCTGAACCTTCTGAACAAGATATTTTGTTAACTCGTGAGCTGTGCATGTGTAGCAAAGTTGTGAGTATCGAGGTATTGGATCATGTCATCATTGGATCTTCAGATTACGCAAGTATGAAACTCCGAGAATTGATGTGATCTACTCATCTGCCATTGTTATCATTTTTCGGGATTGGTTATTGTTGACAAAGGCACATTGTATGCCTTCAGTTACAAATAGAATTGAACTTCTAAATTCGGTGGATAATTAAGAACCACCTTTTGTAATAGGCCCTTGAAATGAGTAGGAAGAGAAATTGTTACACGTGTAACAAAATGAGAGAATCACAATTGAACACTTCCTGTGGGAAAACCATTTAAGAGAAAAGAGAAAAGAATATCTATGAACACAAAGAGTTACACAGCAGTCATGATTGCAGGTGTCATCATTCTGGCAGCAGGATTCATACCGTTAACCAGAACAGTGACAGTGACAGAAGAAAAAATCAAGGAGATCACAGAATACAGAGAAGAGACAAAAACCAGAGAAGAAGTGTATACTGAGGAGGAAATCATAGGGACAGAATCCAAAGAAGAGGTCCTCTTGAGAGAGTCCATCCCTGTGGTTAGAGCCTCCACTCTGGGGAAGACCTTTGAATTGAAAGCAGGAGACACAATCAAGTTTAAGGCCCATTCAGATGACACCATGATGATCTCTTTCACCGGACAGGGTGAAATCTACATGAGCTTAGAGGTGGGTACAGACATTGAGAAGGAGTTCACTATCAAAAAGGATGGAGAACACTCATTACTGTATTCGTCAGCTTCAGTGACCACAGATATTGTCATTGATTTTGATATTGTGAGAGTGTACACTGCCCCCATAGTAGATGCAGTGGAGAAAACCAGAACTGTTGAATACACAGAAGAGGTTCCCTACACAGAAGAGGTTCCCTACACAGAAAAGACTGCCAAAGAAGAGCAGTACACTCTGGATTACTTACGATATGTGGGAGGTGCTGTACTCATTGTTGGGCTGGCTTTGTATATCTGGGAAGTACGAAAGAGATCGAAGACAAAAGCAAAAAAACAAAAGAAACAAAAGAAAAGGAAGAAACGATGACCATACAGAAATTGATAACATTTCTGGAAGCTTTACAAGAGGAGGATGGCGGATTTACTTCAGATAATCGTATTAAAGCTACTGCTGAGTACTTAGTGATTCACAGGTTCTGCCCTCACGTTACATTTGGGGACACAGAAAAAGCTCGTATCTTTCTCAAGGATAACCTATCTGTGTTTGCTTCCTTTGAAGTAAGAAAGGGTTTTAAGTTGATGGAGAGGATCTTACAGATTTCTGCGGGAATACCTGAAGATACAGCATTTCTTTCTGAAAAGTTTTTGGATTTATCTGTATCCTGTGTATCAGTTTCTGTAAAATCCTCTTTGCTGCTCGTTCTTTTCTTTCAGAATATTGAAAATAATATGATAAAGGGCGTTCTAGAAGAAATAGTAGAATACCAGAAGGAGTTATTCAAAACAGTGTCACTGAATTCCCTGTATGAAACAGCACACAACTTGATGACGTTTAAGGTTGCACGCGAGAAATACGATGTGGAAAAAATCATATACCAGAGCTGTAGATGGCTTTCTGAAAATGTCTTTTCATACAATACGTGTGTTGATATTTTGGCAGAAACGGTAGGAGTTACCTTTTTTTGCGGATGCGAAGATGAAAAGCCTACTAGAAAAATTCTTCCTGTGGTACTGAAGAGCCAAAATACTGATGGAGGGTTCCCCCTTTTTGCGGGTGGGAAATCTGAGTTCCATCCCTCATTGTTGGGGTTATGGGCATTGACAGAATCTGGGGTTGAGTAGTGTTATATTGTTCAGTGGGATTGTCACGTCTTCGGTAGGTAGACCCTTTTTGAATTCATGAATTGTCTTTTTGTCGATGGTATAGATGTAAGAAAGATAAATTAGCTAAATGTTACACGTGTAACAACATCATCTCTTGGAGGGTTGACAATCTCTGTCTAGTGAATGAAAAGGGGCCCTACTGGAAGCTTTTGAGATAATGCATTTCTTGCTGAGAATTTCCTTTCAATTCTCATGCACGAGTGTAGATTATCATGGAACCTATCATCCAATTATCTTTACTTATGTAAAGTATCAACCAAAATCCTTATAAATTGGCTTCCCATACCAGTAGAAGGAGGAAAGAAAATGAAAACGTATACAAAAGAATGGATGGTCAGCGCTTTCTGCTTTGCTTTCGTAGCAATAACAGGTGGATTTCTGAGCATGTTCTTCGTTCTCGGAAAAGATGCATTCTTCCACGGTGAGGAAACAGGGTACCTTTACAAGAGCACAGTTATGGGATTACCCACCCACTATTTTCTGTTACTGGTCTTCAGCTGGATCGGTGCAACGTTAATTGGAGCTATTTACGCATGGTACATGGACAGACTGGACAAATCAATTGAGAAGGGGGTGGACTAATGCCTGAATTGTTCTTTATGGGTATTGTCTTCAGTGTGATCATTATTCTGGTGTCTATTGCTATCGGTATCTGGGGAAGAAGGCTCACCAAAGGTACGATAGACTACTATGTGGCAGGCAGATCAGTCGGTGCATTTAACAATGGGTTAGCCATGGTTTCTCTCAGTTTGAGTTTGACTACGTTTCTGGGGTTAACAGCGTTGATCTGGGAAGGGTTCTATTTAGCAATAGCAGTGTATGCTGGGTTTACTGCAGCTTTTATTGGGTTATTGATTCTGGCAGCTCCGTTCTTGAGACGGCACAAATCCTTTACTACTATGAGTTTCATTGGGAGCCGGTTCTACAGCGACAACCTGCGCATGTTATCTGTGTTCATCATGCTGGTGGTGAGCATTCTGTATCTGATCGGTAATATCAAGGGTGTCGGTATCGTCTTTGAGTTGCTGTTAGGGATACCCTTTATCTGGGGTGTCTTAATTGGTGGATTAGTGGTGACGTTATATGTCACTCTCGGTGGTATGTACGGTGTGACGTATAACCAGACGATTCAGACCATTATTCTGACCATTGCTCTGATTATACCGCTGATGATGATTTTGAGGGGACTGGGTCTCGATTTGTGGTGGCTCCCCCCATTCGGTTACGGTGAAGCAACATCCAAGATGATCGAGTTTAAGGCGCACTACTTTTTGCCTTTCTTGGTGCATCCGGTCTGGTACATTGCTGTCTTTCTGGGTTCATTCTTCGGGATTATTGGACTGCCCCACTTTGTGATGAGGTACTTTACGGTACGAGACGCCAGAGAAGCGCGCTGGAGTACAGTGCTCTGCGTTCTGTTAGTGGGATTGGTGAACTTGAGCGTGTACGCAATGGGATTTGCAGGTGTGTACTACACTTCTCAGACAGGAGTGGAAATTGCAGCTGTCGATGCTGACAAGCTTGTATTTATCTTGACTGAGGCCTTTGCTTCGAGACCATATCTGGCTTTAGCAGTAGGTGGTGCATTGTCTGCTGCTTTGTCTACAGTGGCAGGGCTGCTGCTGATCATGGGGACTGGGTTAGTCCACGACTTGTACGGTACATTACGGCCTAAAGTACCAGATGCCAGAAAGCTTAAACTGTCAGTGTACACTATGCTTGCTGTAGGTATTATCTGCACGATAATCTCTATTAAGCCCCCGGCGTTCATCTTGGTGACCATCATGTGGTCTTTCGGTATAGCAGCAGCTGCATTCGGTGTGCCCATCGTTCTGGGAATCTGGTGGAAGCGAGCCACTAAGGAAGGGTGTGCCGCGGCCATGATCGTCGGATTCTTCAGTATGTTCATCCCGTATGTCCTGATTGAGATTGCAAAATGGGAACCGGTGAGACTCTGGAAGTACTTGTACGGACCCTTAGGATGGGTTAAACTAATGGCTGTAGGTGTACCAGTGAGCTTCCTTATCATGATCGTGGTGTCCTATCTGACGAAAGAGCCCCCCTTAGAAGTGAAGAAGCAAGTGGATGCGATGCACGGCTGGCCGGACTACAAGGAAGAACGGTACAAAGGAAAGAAGCTGCCCATTGTATTGATCATATTCAGTCTACTGATCATACTCTTCGTGTTTGCGCTGTACGAAACCTTCTCGGCCATTCCTGCAGGCTAATTTTCTATCTTTTTTTTTATTTTAAAGGTGATTCAATGGAAGACTGGAAAAAATTGTGTAACATGTCCTTCGAGGAAATGAGAAAGATGCAGAACAGGAAGTTAAAGTATTTTATCAGGACCCAGGTGTATACGCTGAGTCCGTACTACAAGAGAATATTCAAGGAGAACGATATCGATCCTTACAGTATAGAGAGAGTGGAAGACTTGCAGAAGCTCCCCTTTACCTACAAGTGGAATGTGGCCCCCACTGATGAGGAACCAAAAAAGTACAAAGACTTTATCATTCGACCAGATGAAGAAGTATCAGAAAAGTATGGTCACATGGCGAAGCTCTCGTTATACGGCGGACAGAGAGTGGTGGATGAGAAGTTGTACGATTATAAACCAGTGCACCTGCATTTCACCACGGGAAGGACAGCTGATCCCACCCCCTTCGTGTATTCCCAAAGAGATATAGAGTATTTGAAGGAAGGGGGGAGGAGGCTTTTAAACGTATTTGGGATAACAGAGGAGGATGTATGCTTAAATGCGTTTCCTTATGCTCCCCATTTGGCATTCTGGCAGACGTACTTTGCTTCAGAAGGTTCAGGTATTAGTGCATTCCACAGCGGTGGAGGGAAAGTAATGGGGACACAGAATTTAATTGGTGCTATCGAAGACATGAAATTCACTGTGTTGATCTTCATCCCCGGGTACTGCTACTACCTGTTGAGGAAAGCTGCAGAACAGAATAGGGACTTCTCCAGTGTCAAAAAGGTGATCTTTGGAGGTGAGAGGGTTCCTCCTGGTCTAAAGACGAAAATAAAGGATCTTTTAAATCAAATGGGTGCAGACAATCCCATGATTTTGGCCACGTACGCGTGCACTGAAAGCAGGACAGCGTGGGGTGAGTGTCCTGCAGAAGAGTCCTTCGGGTACCACACGTACCCAGATATGGAGATTATTGAGGCTGTGGACCCTGAAACTGGAGAGCCTGTGGGCGAGGGAGAAGAAGGTGAGATCGTGTATACGTCGTTGGACTGGAGAGGCACCTGCGTGTTACGGTACAGGACAGGAGACATCGCAAAAGGTGGTGTCACTTACGAGCAATGCCCCAACTGTGGGAGAATGGTCCCGAGGATCAGTGCCAACATCCAGAGAAAGAGTGAATTCAAGGAGTTTGCTTTAACAAAGGTGAAAGGCACCTTAGTGAATTTGAATGCGTTCTTCCCCTTGATGATGGGTCATGAAGATGTGCTGGAATGGCAGGTAGAATTACGAAAGCGGAACGACGATCCGTACGATTTAGATCAGATCTTTTTGTACGTGACTCCCCAACCAGGGGTGGACCCCGTAGGGTTGAAAGCAAATTTGAAAGAGAAAATACTGCGGGAGATGGAAGTTTCGCCCAACGATATTATCCTTGTAGATTTGAAGGAGTTGCTGAACAGGCTGGGCATGGAGACAGAGTTAAAGGAGAAGAGAATACTGGATAACAGGCCGGTGATCTAATGGAAAAATGGGACAAAGTCCAGAAGATGTCCTCTAAAGGCATGGAGAAGATGCAGTCCAAACAGGTGCAGTCATTTCTGAAGCACCTGAACCAGTACCACCCGTACTACAAAAGGCTGTTCAAGGAAAAGAACGTTGACATATCAAAGGTGAAGTCCACTGATGATCTGGAAAAGATTCCCTTCACCATCAAGGCTGACATGGTGCCCACAGAAGAGAATCGTAAGAAACCTTATGAGTTCGTTTCAGAATTCAGAGAGAATGAGCACCGAATTTCACAGACCATGTACACGGGAGGGTATACTGCAGAAGCTGTACCCATTGTGTACTCAGTGTACGATGTGAACGTTTTGAAAGAGGTGGGCGGGAGACTTGGCGATATCTTCCAGTTGGATCGAGAGGAAGATATCATTATTAATGGATTTCCGTACAAGCCTCATTTAGCATTCTGGCAGACGTTCCACACGACTATGAATTTAGGAGCCACTGCACTGCAGTCAGGCGGCGCAAAGATCATGGGGACAGATAAGGTTATTATGGGATTAGAGAAGTTGGAAGCTACCACATTTTTCTCGCCTCCTGGGTATGCGTTCTACGCTTTAGGAGGAGCTGTTGTCTTTGAAAGGGATATCCACTTGGTGGAGAAGGTGATTCTGGGAATGGATCTGGTGCACCCGGACTACAAGGAGAGAATCAAAGAGGTATTGATGCTGGCAGGTGCTGAAGAACCAAAAGTAGTAGGAGAATACATCCTTTCAGAGGCAAAGCACGCCTGGGGAGAGTGTGCAGACAATACAGGGTACCACACGTATCCAGATTTAGAATTCGTGGAGGTTATCAATCCAAAAACGGGAGAACGATTAGGAGAAGGTGAAAAGGGCGAGATCATTTTTACTGCATTAGATGGCGGTGGTACCTGTGTTTTACGGTTTAGAACAGGTGATTTAGGCAAAATAGTCTACGAGAAATGCCCTGAGTGTGACAGAACAGTTCCCAGGATACAAGATGTGGAAAAAAGCTCAAACTACGTAACCATGGTATTCCCTGACGGTGAGAAAACGGTGAACTTCAACGCGCTGTACCAGTTGTTGATGGGTCACAGAGGCGTTGTCCAGTGGCAGTTAGAAATTACAAAAAAGAATGGAAATGATTCACTGCACTTACTGACTTCAGTGATGAAAGGGATGGATGAAACCCAGGTGGTCCAAGAGTTGCAGGAAAGAATACCCAAAGAGACAGGAGCTGAAATAGACAGTATTACTACGTTCCGGTTGCGGGATTTGTTACCCAGGTTAGGGTTTGAAACAGAGTACATGGAGAAAAGAATAGTGGACTTACGGTAATTCCTGTATGCAGCGTGAGATGACATTTCTCTTTTTTCTTCTTTTGGAGATACTAACCTATGAATTAATTGATCTTAATTTAGACCACGATGAACTGAAAAGCTGGAAGTTACCTTAAATTCTGATGTTACACGTGTAACAAAATTGAGAAAAAAGCAAAAAATAGACAGTGAAAAGGGTTACTCTTAAAAGGGTTCAAATGTATTTGTACATGCCCCATAAAATTGAGTTCCAAAAATTAGTTGTGCTGATAATTCCCTTCACCATCACAGTGAGGTAATCATATGAGAGAAGAATCCTGCGGTGCAGTCGTGTATCATGGCGATGAATTTCTGCTTCTCCACTACGAGGCAGGGCACTGGGGGTTTCCCAAAGGAAATAGAGAGAGGGGAGAAACAAAACTGGAGACGGCTGTACGGGAAATTGAAGAAGAAACTGGTCTGAAAAACTTAAAATTTACGGATTTCGAGAAAGAAATTACCTATTTTTACAAGAAAGAGGGAAAACCTGTCTACAAGACAGTAACATATTTTCTGGCACAATCAAAAGATAAAAAAGTGAGAATCAGCTGGGAGCACCAGGGGTTTGAGTGGCTTTCTTATGAAAAAGCACTAAAGCAGTTGACATACCAGAATGCGAAAGAGGTTTTAAGAACTGCACATTCTTATGTATGTAACCCCCCAAGGGTGAAGCAGCTCAAACTGTAATACACTGTGATCTGCAACAGGTGTAAGGATTCTCTCATTTTACGGTCATAAAGTAGTAATTTCTTTAGAAGATCATCACCAAATTATAGGATTCTTTCACCTGGAAGCAAAACCTTTATAAATCATTCATTCCTAAAAGCTGTGTATGATAACCAATACACTGGACTTGAGAGAAAGGTACCTGCGAAGTGCGATGTTTCCTTCCATATTCTGCACTGGATGCGGCATAGGAAATGTCCTTCACTATACCATACAGGCAATTGAGAACGTGGGCATAGATATTACAAAGACCGTATTTGTTTCTGGAATTGGGTGTTCCTCACGGTTACCTGGGTATGTGAAGGCAGATGGGTTGCACACCACCCATGGGAGAGCATTAGCCTTTGCTACAGGGATTCATGCTGCTAACCCTGATTTACATATTATCGTGTTCACCGGCGATGGAGACTGTGTAGGTATTGGAGGAAATCATTTTATTCATGCAATCAGACGGAACATTGATGTGACCGTGGTGGCAGTAAATAATTTCACGTACGGAATGACAGGGGGACAGGTAGCACCCACGACGCCTAGGTTTTCGTATACGACCACGACACCTTACGGAAATATTGAACATCCTTTTGATATGTCGTTGTTAGCAGTGGCGTCGGGCGCTCCGTATGTGGCGAGGTGGTCAGTTACCCATCCGTACAGGCCCATTAAATCCATAGAGAAAGGGTTAAAAAAGAAAGGGTTCGCCTTTATTGAAATGCTGGCTCCGTGCCCTACCGCCTATGGGAGGTACAACAACTTGAGAGACATTGAAGAGATATGGAAGTGGTACAAGGAGAATGTAATTCTGATCGAGGAGTATGAGCGGATTTTAAAGTACGGGACAGAGGAAGAGAAGGAAAAGGCAAAGAAGAAGATAACGATTGGAGAGTTTGTTGATATTGAGAAACCGGAATTCATGGATGAATGGGAATTACTCGTGGAGAGGACGAGAAAATGAGAAAAGAAATTAGAATTTGCGGATTTGGAGGCCAGGGAATTGTTCTGGCCGGTGTTATTTTGGGAAAGGCTGCCTGCGTGTTTTCTGGGTTTAATGCAGTGCAGACCCAATCGTATGGTCCTGAAGCGCGGGGAGGAGCGTCACGAAGTGAGGTAGTAATATCAGATGAGCCTATTGGGTTTCCTGGTGTGATGGAGGCAGATGTTTTAGTGGCTATGTCACAGCCTGCCTTTGATAAGTATACAGGGGATTTGAAAGAGGATGCAGTAATTGTTGTTGATCCCAGTCTGGTGATTGATACAGGGGAGTTTGATCCCATCAAAATTGAGTTTACCGCATTGGCTGAGGATTTAGGACGGAAGATTGTGGCCAACATTATCATGCTGGGGAGTTTGGTGAAGTTGACAGGTGTAGTATCAGAAGAGGCCATAGAGAAGGCAGTGTTAGATAGTGTTCCTCCCAGGACTATTGAATTGAATAAGAAGGCATTACAGACGGGGTTTAAGGCAGCAGAAGAGGTCATGACGAAGGTTGCATGAGCTGCAGAACACAGATTTTTTAAAGTTGTACCAAATAAGGAACCATAGATGTTTTTTGTGAATAACTGTTTTTGCTGGTCGCAAGACTTTTAATAACTGCTCAAATGTGTATGAACCTTTTTCAATTCATTTAAATAATTTTTGAGAATATTTGAACTTGTATACAATGAGATACTGTATAACTGTTATGAACATGACAAAATACAATAGTGTTACATCTCTAAGAACCTTTTCCTTGCACCACACAGAACTCCTTTCGAGTTGAGGGTATCTGCCGTAAACCATAAATAAGCAAGAGAGTAACAGGGCTGTGAAAGAGCATGACCCTGAAAACCATAAGAAAGAAACTGCAGAAGGTGCAGACAATGTAAAAGGACCTCAAAATGAACTACCGGAGATTATCTGTCCTGTGTGCGGAAACGTGCTGGAGCCTTACAATGTACCGACGAAGGAACTTATGCTTGAGGAGCTTCACCTTTTATTCAAGATACGTACTCGTATTATCCGCTCTAAAGCGACGCTGGAGTATGAGTTTGCCCATGCTTGCGATGAGCCTATGGGTGAGAAAAGGTCTCATCCGCTAACTGCTGTAATTAGAATAGAATTTGATGACAAGGGAAAGTGTACTGCATTCAACATTGTGGATGTACGTCCTGGAAAAAGGAAGAGAAAGAAGAAATGGCGGTAGTGTGGAAGTTCTTTGATGTGAAGCATCCATACGGGAGAGACAGTTCTGGCAACAGATATTGGAACAATTGACCGGTCCATCAAATGAAGAGGTGACACCTATGAAACAGACCACGTTAGATAGTGTTGGAAGTGAAAAGAAGGTTGAATATAGGGTGCATAAGGCGAAACGGATTTTGAATAAGTATAAGCACGTGGATTCCTGGTTTTGGAATAAGTATAGTGCACACCCGTATGTGGGATGTGAGCATGCGTGTGAGTATTGCTATGCGAGGGCAGATAAGTATTTGCATACAGATTCGCCAGAGGATTTCTCACGAGTTATTAAGGTGAAGAGGAATGCGGTTGAATTATTGAGGAAAGAGTTAAACCGAGTGGAAAAGGGAGTTTTGGTGACTGGTGATTACCAGCCTGCAGAGAGAAGGTTTGGATTGTCGAGGAAGATGTTAGAAGTGGTCAGAGATGTGGAGTTTCCAGTCCATGTGGTGGAGAAGTCAGATTTGGTTTTAAAGGATTTAGATGTGTTGAAAGAAATTAATGAAAGGGCGTGGGCGTGCGTGTCTTTCAGCTTTTCGACTGTGGATGAGACGGTATCGAGGATTTTTGAGCCAGTAGCTCCTTCTCCTGAAAGACGATTGAGAGCTATGAAAGAGATTGCAGATGCTGGAATTTTGACAGGAGCGAATTTGATGCCCATACTGCCGTTTATTACAGATTCTGCAGAGATGATGGAGAATGTGGTGAAAGAAGTGAAGGAGCATGGCGGGAAGTTTGTATTAATTGGAGGGTTGACATTGGACAACAATGTGAAAAAGAGGTATTTCAGATTGTTAAGGGAGAGGTTTCCAGAATTGTTACCGAAATATGAGGAGCTTTATGGTTCTCAGAAAATTCAGGAGCATTACGGGAACATTGGAAGAGAAGTGGGTGAAATTTGTGAGAGATATGGGTTGAAAGATCGGATTCCTCGATATTGTTTGAACTTCAATCAGAGGGTGGCGGAACAGTTGTTTGATAAGGTGTATCGGATTGAACTGGAAGATCGGAAAAAGGCATGGGTATACAGGAGGGCAGCATGGACGGCAGATGAGCTGGATACAGATATTCGTGATATCGAGGATTTGAAAGCACTCTCAGGTATTGGAGAGAAGATGGCTGCATTAATACGAGAAATCACAGAAAATTCATGAATTGAAATTAGGTTAGAATCTTAAATGTCTTGAAATATCAGAAAATCAAATCTTCATTAATAAAGACAATATATTGTTACACGTGTAACAAAAGTGAGATAAATACCTAAGAATCTGACAACGCCGGTAACAGGCATATTACTGTGCAGTACATCAGGGAATTCATCATCAGTGATAAGTTTATTAGCACGTTTTCCAACTGATTAGTATGCCATCTGATACTGTTACTATCTCCAGAAAAGAATATGAGGAACTCATAGAGACTCTTGAGGTTCTATCAGACCAGGATCTTATGAAAAGGATTCCTTTTGAAGAATTCAAAAGATTTAGAGATGAGAAATGACCTTAAAATCTGGCTTCTTCTGTCTCCTTCAGAAATATCAGATAGTAAAATTCGATTAGATATTCCCCTTAAGACTAACTGAAAGTGGCCTCTGTTTTTTCAATGCACTAACCTTTAAGATAGAGAACCCAATGATGTTCCCTTTCTCATCAACTTTCTCCATTATTGCATCATTTTCCGTTTCTCTGAAGTATCCCATTTTTCTGTCAAATAGAACTTCAAGATAGTCTCCTTCTTCATCATACCATATTGTTATTTCCTTTCCCATACTGTTTCACCTCTCTTTGTGGTGTCTGTGAAATATGCTGTTATGACAAACATATCATCAATCATTATCTTTGCTACAACACATAAATACTTCTCGGTAACAGGCGTCTTGCTGTAAAACTTATGAAAGAGCTGTACATCTGGATCTGTTCTTGACCTGACAACTATGTCAGGGTTCATGAGGGTATCTTGTACCTTTTCAATTTGTCCAGCCATTTCTGGATGGTTTGTCTCCATATGCTGTTGTCGTTCATCTGTTAGTCGAATCTGTCGATTGTGGATGTCTCTAAACCATTTCATATATACACCTGATATTGAAATCTCAACTTCATATGCAGCGTATGTTCCGCTTTCTCGTTATAAGTGTTTCTATTTATCGAGCCTATGTAATATCACCACACATAGGTTTTGTTGCCTATGTCTCTTCATATTACGCAACCACCTCCCGAGAAGGCATTTACACATCGGATGATTTCAATAGAACCTGGTGGTTAGATGCATCCCTTGATATTGGTGAATTTCTATGTATCCACGCAGAATTCGAATGAAATTTGATTGTTCTCAGTACTTAATGCTAGCAAACTCGGAATACAGTAATAGATAGAGGTTGTCTCAGAATTGATTTTAGAATACAACAAATATCATTGAATCTCAAAACATCATAATTCCTCATATTTTAGCAGGTTATATATCTGTAGAGAAAGGAAGGTAAAATATATATTTGTGATCAATCTCACATAGATTTATAAAGTGCTTTTTTATATTGAGGATATGGATGATAGGTTAGATACGGGGAATGTTCAAAACACTGATGCATCTGGATTCTTAGTAGACTTTTTAGCAGGAATCCCGGTCGGAGCATAAATCAGGTTGTTTAAATCCCTTACACTTTCCATCCTTTTTGTTTTCAAATTCAGTGTGATGAATGCTCTCAAAGCTTTTAAAGGTTTGCTCATGAAGCCTTGATAAGAACCTGCACTTTGTTCTCAAACCTCTGTACAGAGAATCAGCCAAACCTTTTTAACAACTTCATAGAATATCATAGTGAGGTGAAGATATTTGAAAGCAGATGTAAGAGTAGGGTATCAAGCAGCTGTGGATCTGACAATTAAAGAAGAAAATTTATTCTGGAATCAATTTAATGCCCTTCTACTGGCCAACAGCATACTTATTACAGCAGCATCCTTTATGGGAACTAAAAATCAAGCGGGATTCACGAATATTTTGGCTGTATCTGGGATTTTCATTTGCTTTTATTGGTATCAATTGACCAAACGTAGAAATGATTATCGACATTACTATCTTTTTTCAGCACGTGAAATTGAAGAGAACTATTTGGATTTCCGTGTTCAAACTCTTTCCAGAGGTGGAGATTTCGCCAATGGTAGCACAATTGGAATGAAAATAAATGGCAAGTATAAGAAACATCAAAAATCTTTCTCTGGAAGTTTATTGGATATAAGATACTGGTCATATTCTATTATTATTATCTTCCTAGCAATTCATGTAATTTTTCTGTTGAGGAACATTGAAGACTACTGTGAATGTCTCTGTACGTGTCTGGCAGGTACAATCATACTAGTAGGACTAATAGTACTAATAATAAGAAGTAAATCTAAAGAAGGGGGTGATAAGAAGAAGATACCATTAGAAGATTCCACATTTGAGGAATTATTAGATATCAAGGAAAAAGAGCGGTGTAAGACTTATGATCAGATATTCAGACGTTTGATAACTCTCTATAAAGAAAGAGATCGACATGAGTAATTGATAAGAACACAATTACATAGGTTTTGAGTGTGGATAACTATGATGAGTAAAGACGCAATTATCATACTGTCAGGCAGATTAACACCGGATAGGAAGTTAGATAGAGAATCCAAACTAAGAGTACAGAAAGGCGTAGAATTGTTCAAAAAGGAGGTAAGCGACTGCGTTATTATGAATGGAGGTCCAGGTCTTTTCACTGAAGAAACAGATGGAGGGAGATGCGTACCGCGTGGTAATCATCCTGTTCAATGTGAGGTTATGAGAGATTATGCTGTGAGTCTTGGTGTTCCTAGAGATAAAATTTTGATGCAAGATTATTCGAGTGATACTGTTGGAGAAGCATATTTTGTGAAAGAAATGTTCCTTTTCCCCATGAATCTGAAAGATATTATTATTGTAACAAGTAATTACCATATAAAAAGAGCTAAGAAAATCTACAAACATATACTTGGTTCAGACTATTCGATAGAATTTGTGGGTGTCAAGACTGAACTGTGTAATGATCCAGAAACATTAGCCAGAGAAGAAAAATCATTGAGTAAGTTCTTGGAACTATTTGGAATGTTGAAACCTGGTGATTCAGCAAGAATTGAAAATGTATTGTTCAACTGTCATCCTCTATACACGAAGATACCTAAGACAGAAAGAAGAAGATTCTATTAATCTTTGATCTCCTTTTCACCCCCCATCTTTTTTATTTTCATATTCAATGTGATGAATACTTTCAAACCTTTTAAAACCTTGCTTATGAAGTCTTGTTTATAGTTTTGTCAACACAAGGGTAGCAAGATAAAGAGAATTTGCACATTTCTTTCTCAAACTTGTGTGCATGAACTCACCCAAACCTTTTTAACCTCCTTTCGTCATTACTAACGAGGTGAAGATGTATGAATTATTTGAAAGGTTGGCCGTTTAACCCATTGGATGGATTCCCAGATGATACATGTGGTGGAGGGGATTCCAGCGGTGGGAGCCCCGGTTAATCACGGGTCGTCAGGAATCCAATAATATACTGGTTTCGAACTCCAAAAAGAGTCGATTAATCCTAAATCAATCATTTTGAAACAGAGACGGTATAATCGTTCACTCAAATCTTCTCCTTTCTGGATTGATACCAGCATAACCAAAGCTTCATTATTCACTTTTGTAATTGAGGTGTGACATGGTAAACAACCAAAGAACTCACATAAAAATTTCTCATAATCTGACCAGATAACAAAAAAGTGCTGAGAATATAGACGAAATCCAAGAGGATAGTAGGGTAACAGCTTTGTTGAGATACTAAACAAATATTTCAATCCCTTGTGAAAGGAATCGAAACCTATGTGGAGCTTTTTCACTATTTTTGTGTAACCAGTTCTCAAATCGTATTTAATGTATGGAAATATCTTCCATCCATAATATGGGCTCCCCTTTGCTGGAGATTCTTCGGGGTAGTTTACCTCTATTTTGGATGGAGAATGTTCATGATCTAGCAATCGTTCCATATGATTTAAAGCACTCTCGAAACTCCGATTAGGCGTTTCAGGATATATATAATTCGATCTGCTCCCATAGAATAACGTTCCATCTGGTGATGCATCCAATAGCTTACTTGTTTGTAACAAAATATCGAATTTCCCTGACGTGTAGGACATATAAACCAAATCAGGATGTTTCTGAAAATGATAATACAGTTTATGAGCAGAACCACTCTGTATTAAATAAATGTACTCCTTTCTATTTCTGTACATATTTAGACGAATTTGGGGCGGAAAAAAGACTTCTTTCTCTAATCCTAATTTCCAATATTTTGAAACAGTATTTCTTGAGGCACCACACCTAGTTGCAATATCTTCATCAAATAAACGGGGTTCTCTCAAAATGGTACGATACATACAGTGCTGCAATCTGTGTAGTTCCTCCTGGGAGTAAATGCACATATCTTTCACCGCTAAGCTCTTAAACTGTTACCTTATAAAGTTATCGTATCAGAGAAATATCTGAAAGGAACCACTACAAAAGTGGAAGGATGTGATGTCATGGGAGAAGATATTAAAACTGAGACCGAGGAAAAAGAATCTGAAGAAAAGGAAGAGGAAAAGTGCAAGAAAGGCAGTCCTGGAGCACCAGGATAATTAAATTCATGATAACCACCAAAGCTTTCAGTGGCTTTCAATATACGTGGTTAAAACACGATAGAGGGTGTTCAGTAGAATTTCTATGATATAGACACCCAAAGAGTAGTGAGAGACGAATATCTTTTGGCTCACTCATCTTTCACCCCCTAAACCCTAGAGGAGTCGGATTAAAGCTCCTGTGGCTATCATTAGGTTCCGACTCCTCGCTTTCACATTAAACTCCACTGTTACCCAAACACCTCAGAGAGGATGAGGATAAACGGTCATGGAACTACACAGGTAACAAATCGCAGAGGGTTTGCAGGTATTACCACTTCCATGGATTTCACCTCCTTCGTTCTTTGTTGCAGATCCTCTGCACTCGCATAGTACACATGGAGGTGGGGGACTACACGGGGTTTTGTTGAAGATACTGAACTCTCATTCACCTCCTTTTCCCCCATCTCCGCATTTCAACCAAAAACATGGGAGGATTGAAGCACTTTTACAATTATAGACATGGCGTGATAACAAAGGAAGAGCTTACTGACATGTAAACCATTGGACTGACAAACGATATTCCAGGGGTGGCCGCTACTCGTGCTTTTGTCGTTCCAAAAGTCTACGATCTTATTGTCGGCGATAAGTAAATCTTCCAATCTTGCGAATCTCGTTAAAATATTTACAATTGCTACATCAGGAGCTTATTCAATGCATACATGACAATGGCACCGACAATAGTACCGAAAAAAGCAATCAACTACTATCAACATTCTCAAGGCATCTCAACCATATAATTCGCTGCATAAGCTAAAGGTCTCCAAAAGTTCAGAGTTCAGCTCAACGATAGCCTTATATGGAATATAAAAACATCTAGACTATGGTTCATAAAAGTGAACAGATATTTGAAAACACCTCTGAAGATGTTGAATCTGATATTGTTGTCAGGATACCTCCCATAAAAGAACAAATCGTACGAGTAAAGATAAAGAGTATAAAAAAAGCAACTCCACATATTGTGAAACCAGAGGGAGTTTAATGCTGGAAGAATACGCGTGGCATGTTAATGTAAGCAGTGATGAAGATCTTCTGCAAGGAGATTTTATCAACGAATGTCCAGTGATGGTTCCTACTTCAGAAATATCTGATGAAGTTGAAATTCGCATCATTAGTTTTGATCATCTAGTTATTGTGCTTTGATTCGAAGAAATAATTTATCAAAAGCAGAAAAGGGAAAAAATTCACCTGAATGAAATCCAAAAAGCCCCTATATTGTTATAATGTGCAGTAGCATGTGCTGTTAGGAAAAGTTTAAAACAGTCAAAATCTACATCATGACAATGAGAGATCTCAAGACAAGCCAGGTTAACCTAAGCGAAATCTACACCTTCCGCAGACCATCAGAAGTAGTAGATTTTCTCAGTAATAAAAGCTCTCTTGCACCCTTCTTGGCAGAGGCTTACGACAGGATTGTAGAATACTTTCCCTCAGCAACACTCATTCTGGAAGTGGTCACAGACCCTGAAGACAATCAAAAAGAACTAGTTGTTTTCATACATACAACCCTCTCTCCAAATGAGGCATTTGCCTCATTGGATGCACTCGATAGAACGTGGTGGTTAGATGCTTCCCTAGGTATTGGTGAGTCTTTATGCATCCACGTAGAATTCGAATGAGATTTGTGTGGTCTCAGTATTTAACCCTCGCAAAGGAGTTGGCTGGACATTCAGTTACAGCAAGCACTGAGGCCAAATTACGCTCATCAGTGAGTAGGGCTTATTACGCTGCTTTTTGTGAAGCAAGAAACTACTTACGCAATGAATTGGGATATCCAATACCAACAACAGGAGAAGCTCATAAACTAGTAATCGATAATTTGAAAACCAGCATAGAACCAAAACTTAGGAGGGTAGGAATCAATTTGGATCGCCTACGCATTGATAGGAACAAAACAGATTATAAAGATTCTGTAACCGGGCTTCACTCTATGACAAAAATGGCTTTAATGTTATCTGAACAAATTATTTCTACATTAAATACTTCATAAAAGAATTCATGGCAGAATCTTCTATATTTCTATATAAATCATTTTCTCCTTATACTAGATTTTTTCCTACCCTTTTCTACCCTCCATCCACCAAAACTTGATATACATTGTCGGTCAATCTACATCCCTCTAAGTGAGACCTTTATCATTTTCTTGAAATCATCTCTTGGGACAGGATCAAATGTTTCAAGTCTTTTAAAATGTTCTTTAATATCTTCTTCAGCAATATCCTCTATGGCAATTGTATCCATGAGGTAATTCAATACATCATCGTAGGTCATTTTGCCTATCTTGTATTCATTCAGTCTTTTTTTGGTTTCTTCTTTCACACTTATTGTGGTAGTCATAGTTGGTAGTGGTTTCAATGATATTTATGGTTATCGATTATCTTTTAAAGGAACGAATACTGATCCAATTGCATCCGCTGCTTGGATAAAGAGTATCTGGGAATTCGCGAACGGGGTTGTTCCGTCATTGGGTGTCTTCTCTACCATGTTACACGTGTAACAGGGAAATTGCTATGAATCTACATAATTTAATAAAAATGGATAATTTTAGAAGTATGGTATTTTGACCACTCGACAATTTGACAACCCTCAAGGGCGATAACCTTATAACATGTGCAGCGTACCTAGTTTATGGTTCGAAAAAATGAACATATGTTCGAAAAAATGAACCTGACACCTTTAGGAATTGCTGTCTTATCATGGTTAGCCCGAAATCCTGATAAGGAATTTTACGTCAGAGAAATCACAAGAGCAGTATACGGAAGTTTAGGCGGATGTCACAAAGTTCTAAAGAATTTATACGGCAAAAAATTATTGAATAGAAGAAAGAGTGGTCGTAACGTGTACTATTCTGTAAATGATACGAATCCTGCAATAAAGTATTTCAAAATTTTCATGAATATTTATGAAATACATGATATTGTACAATTATTGCAGGATAAATCTATTAAAATCGTTTTGTTTGGAAGTTGTGCTCACGGTGAAGATACCACAAAAAGTGATATTGATATTTTAGTAATCACAAATGAGGTTGATGAAACAAGAAGGATCCTAAACTCCATATCTCTCAGAAGAGATATTGCTCCAGTTGTGCTGTCACCCACGGATCTCATGAAGTTAAAAGAGAGAGACAAAGCTTTTTATAGTGAGGTTACCGGAGGGATAGTGCTATGGGGTGATAGTTATGAGGGAATTTGATAAATGCCTGAAGGAAAGACGGATAGTCAAAATCCGTGTATCTGACGAGATGATAACAAGAGAGATTGAGAGCGCAGAATACGATCTACACAAAGCTGAAGAGAGTTTTCTCAACGAGGATTATAAATGGTCTTCAATCCAGGCGTATTATTCCATGTTCCATGCAGTAAAAGCGCTCGTGTTACAGAAAGGATACAGAGAAAAGAGTCATTACTGCTTGCTCGTTGCCTTAAGAGAGCTATACGTAGAGACTGAAGAGCTTGGCTCAGAACTTGCAGATAATTTTGAGCTATCTATGAATTTCAGAAAAGAAGCAGATTATGCTTTCATTTACGATAGAGAGAGTGCAGAAATAGCATTGAATTACGCTGTGGATATCCTCAAACAGACAAGAAAACTCATAAAACCCAAAAAAATAGAAAAATACAGCCATGAAGACGAAATTGATTGAAAAAAAGATTTATATCAATTAATGAAGATTAGAAATCAAATGGAGGCGATGGGAGTGCTCAAACAATAGAAAGAAAGACTAAAAAAGTGGCAGAAAAAACTAACGTGAGAATGGTTCAGACTCCACTGGACTTACCACTCACAAGAGATGAACCAAAAAGATAAAAGATGTGTGAGAAACATATACTGACAACAAGTCATTGATTCCATAAAATTTGACGTTTAAACTCACTGTTGAAAAAAGAGGGATAACATGCCTAGAACAACCAAAAAAAAGAAGAAAAGAAAAAATTCATCTGCCAAAAAAAGAGAAAGTACATCAGAACCAATAGAAAAAGACATAATCCTTCTCTTGAAGATGGGACTTTCAGCTTGGGAAGAAAAAGACTACCAAAGAGCTGAAAAAATATTTAACCAAATAACTACGTGTGACCCTGGCTATAGTATTGCATGGCTTACCAGAGGAGTATTGTTAACACATCTCGGAGACTTCATAAAAGCTTTACACTGTTACGATAAAGCATGTGCACTAGACCCTTACAATGTTGATACATGGCACAACAAAGGAGTAGTCCTGCAGTATCTCGGAGACTTCATAAAAGCTTTACACTGTTACGATAAAGCATGTGCAATCGATCCTCATCATACTCAGTCGTTATTAGGTAAGGGGGCACTCCTAGGAGTCTTAGGGAAACATACTGAATCAATTGCCTGTTTTGATAATGTTTTAGAGATATCTCCTGATAGTGGTGAGGCATGGTATAACAAGGGTGTATCACTCGAATGTCTTGAAAATCACGAAGAAGCACTCCACTGTCTTGACAAAGCGCTTACAATAGATCCGGGTAATGCAAATGCATGGCATAACAAAGGTGCAATTCTAGGAGAACTTGGAAATTACGAAGAATCAATTACCTGTTTTGATAAGGCGCTTGTAATAGATCCTGATGATGCAGAAAAATGGTACAGCAAAGGAGTAACTCTCATATACCTTGGAAAATACAAAGAAGCACTCCACTGTTTTGATAAGGCGCTCGTAATAGTTCCTGATGATACTGATACATGGCACAACAAAGGAGTTGCTCTAGAACGCATGGGAAACTACAAAGAAGCAAAAAAATGCTTTAAAAAAGCTTTAAAGTAAATTCAAACCTTCAAAATATAAATAAATTTTTCAAACCCAATTATCACGATTAGGTGTGGGGGTTGTCAAAAAGTGTGCCAGAAATCTTATATGTCTAAAAATATCACAGAATCAGGATACATCCAAATAAAAGCCAATTTTTTGTTACACGTGTAACAAAGTTGAGAGAAACACAAAGATTTGACAATCCCGTGGGGACGCACCCTTTTTATACTTCCAACCTATTCCTCGCATATGGGTGTCAACCTTACTCCAATCATCAAAAAGAAAGTGGTAGATCTGACCTATCTATCAGGAAAAATGTTAGCCTTCGATGCCAACAACGTCTTATACCAGTTTCTGGCTCTAATCAGAACTCGCGGTGGCATCCCCTTAGCCGACAAAAACGGGAATATTACCTCTCATTTGACTGGATTAGCCTTTAGAGCCACCCGATTACTATGTGACTACAATATCAAATTGATCTACGTCTTCGATGGAAAACCACCTCAACTCAAGATAAAAGAAATCCAGAAAAGGAGAGAAATCAAGAAAAAAGCAAGAAAAGAATGGGAAGAAGCTCTAAAAAGACAAGACTATGCTACAGCTTATTCAAAGTCCACCATGACATCCTCTCTAACCCAGGACATGATCCAGGATGCACAACAATTGCTCACCTGCTTGGGTATCCCCTACGTACAAGCACCTTCAGAAGCAGAAGCGCAGGCCGCCTACATGACCAAAGACATTTATGCAGCTGCCAGCAGAGACTACGACACCCTACTATTTGGGGCCAAAAAACAGGTTCGTTACGTCACCATCCAGGGAAGAGAGTATTTACCATCTAAAGGGTACTCCAGAATGTACCACCCTGAAATCATTGATCTCCAAGAATTCTTGCACCACCTCCACATCACCAGAGAACAGTTAGTAGACTTATCTATTTTGATGGGCAACGACTTCACCACAGGCATAAAAGGTATCGGCCCCAAGAAAGGGTTAAACCTCATCAGAGAGTACAAAACCCTGGAGAATCTCCCTTCAAAAATCTATGAAAAGCTCCCTGAAAATTTTGATCAAATCAAACACATATTCCTAGCACCTGAAG
>Ga0209636_10001482_pt1 | contig 23807 bp, 24 predicted proteins | sample DeeMarSWOR152_54_FD_187464 | JGI IMG/M metagenome (GOLD analysis project Ga0209636, IMG submission 187464) | Marine sediment microbial communities from White Oak River estuary, North Carolina - WOR-1-52-54 (SPAdes) (version 2) | ecosystem: Environmental > Aquatic > Marine > Intertidal zone >...
TATCTCTTCTGTTTTCTGAAGGGGAGATATGCTTTCTTTCCGAGACGTAAAAATAACTCTTTCTGTTAAGAAAACTGCACCTATACCTATACCTGGAGAGACTCCAATTCCTTTTAGCCTAGTGTAGTCCATAAGAAATTAATCTTTCTCTTGAAATTTATTATTGATCAACTCGACAAGCGCTTCTAGCGCCATAGCTTCATCGCCTCCTGAAACCTTCAAAGTTATCATGGTTCCTTGGGTTGCAGCTAAAGTGAGAATCCCTAAAATACTTTTGCCGTCAATTTCATTCCCGTCTTTAATAATTTTTACTGAAGAGCTGAATCGATTAGCAAGATTAACAAATTTGGCTGCTGCCCTGGCATGAAGTCCTAATTTATTCTTTATTTCAATTTTTCTCTCAACCATTAATTCATTCTTTAGAATTTAAAAGGGCGCTGGCAAGATGAATGTTCTTTTTCCCTTGTTCAACCACCTTCTTGGCGACTTCCTTCAGATTATTGCTTCTTTGGAGGGACACAAATTTAATGAGCATCGGAAGATTCACCCCAGTAATAATTTCTACCTGATTATCTTTCAAAAAACTAAAGCTCAGATTGGAGGGAGTTCCTCCAAACATATCTGTAAAAATCACCACACCGTTCTTCTGGTTGACTCTTTTTAGACTTTGATTGATCTTTTTCTTTGAATCTTCAACATCATCGTACCATCCTATAGAAATGGCTTCAATGTTCAGTGCCTCTCCCAGGATAATAGTCAGAGCATTCAAAATTTCCTCTGCCAGCTTTCCATGCGAGACAATGATTCCGCCAATCATTTTGGTTCATCCTCTCGAGCACTCTTTTTTTGGCTCATCTTTATAATTATGCTCAACTTTCACTCAAGTCTTGCGGTATGACTGTCTTATTTATACATGTCTCTATGATAAATTCTTATATCATACTTCTTCTTTTGAAGATACTCCTTTACCGCCTCGGCTATGATCACAGATCTATGTTTTCCTCCTGTACAGCCACAAGCAATCGTCAAATAGCTTTTGTCTTCGTCGAGAAAATTCGGGACCAAATATTCGATAAAACGGTACAGTTCTCCTAGAAATTTTTTTGTCTCGGATGCATTAAGGACATACTCTTTGACTTTCTTATTTTTTCCAGTTTTGTCCCTTAACTCATCTAAATAAAAAGGGTTGGGCAGAAATCTCGTATCAAAGACTAAATCTGAATCAATGGGAATTCCGTATTTGTAACCAAAACTGACAACTGATATCTGCATCCTCTGACTCTTTCTCTTTGAAAAGTCCCTTCTCAGCATCTTTTTGAGATGATTAATCGTGATTTCCGTTGTGTCGATGATTTCATCTGCCATTTTCTTTATATCCTTCAGCCTTTCTCTTTCCAGGCGAACAGCCTCCATGACCGATTTCTTCCTGGATAGCGGATGAGGACGACGGCTTTCGCTGAATCTTTTGAGCAAGGTATCATCAGAAGCTTCAAGAAAAATCAACTTGGCTGCGATCCTTTTTCTAATTTTCTCCCAAACCTTTGGAAATTCTGTTAAGAAGCCAGCCTCTCTCATATCTACGACCAGAGCAACTCTGTCTATTTCAACCTCTTTCCTTTCCCATAGTTCAACAAAAATGGGAATGAGTTTTGATGGAAGATTATCTACACAGTAGAAACCTAAATCCTCTAAGAAATGGCTGAATACTGTCTTGCCGGAACCCGATAAGCCGGTGATGATAAGGAATCTGTCTTTCTGCAAGGTCTTTTCCTTTTTTCCAGTCATGAGGATTGCCCCAGAGCTCGGTTAAGCTTTTCAACTAATTCCTGAGCTGCTATGTAGCCCATTCTGCTTAACAGGTGGACTCTGCAGGCAACTTCGATTAAAGTCGCCATGTTTCTTCCTGGAGCGACGGGCATGTCAACTTGTGGAATTTTCTCTCCTAGAATTGCATAATCTTCAGGTGACTTCAATCCAATCCTGTCGTAATTTTTTCCCTGCTGCCATTTCTTAAGCCTGATGACTAAGTCGATTTTTGTCTTTGGCAGCACAATCTTGGTGCCAAAAATTTCTTTGATATTTATGATTCCCAATCCTCTTATTTCCATAAAATAGCGACTGAGGGAGGGTGCCATACCAATTAATTTCCCGTGAGAGTCTCTCTTGAGATGCACAATGTCATCGGAAACAAATCGGTGGCCCCTGGTGATGAGCTCCAAAGAGCTTTCGCTTTTTCCAATACCACTATCCCCCATGATCAGGACTCCCAAACCAAAAATTTGGAGTAAACCTGCGGAAACAGTTATCTCTTTCGCTTCAAAAGATAAGAAAAACTTTTTTATCTTCTCCTTGGCCTTCTTCCGGGAGTATTCTGAACAGAAGAGAGCTAAATTCCTTTTTTTGGCTTCGTCCTTGATTTCAGGGAAAAAAGAAAGGTTATCGGCCAACATAATGCAGGAAGGATTATCTCTCGATTTCTTTTTCAAAAACTCTCTTCTTCCATCGGAAGAAAGTTTTTCCAAAGCAAGGTATTCTCTTTTTCCCCAGATTTCAACAGGACAAGCATCTTGACTGGAAGCAAACTTGCCCATCTTTTTGGAGTATCCAGCCCCTCTGCTGACTTCTTTAAGAGAAAGTAATTTTTTCGCTTTCTCATAAAATTCTTTAACGCTAAGGGAAGAACCATTATCCATTTAATTGCTCTTCTTCCTTGCGAATGATATCCATAACCACACTGATACTCTCAGCTTCGAGTATCTTCTTCAACAGAGCGTTTGATTTGCGAACCAAATGAGCAATAGCCGCTAAAATCTGAAGGTTCAAGCTCGGATTATCAGGAGAAGAGACAACCAGGAAAAAAATATGAGAAGGCTTTCCATCGAGGGAATGAAAGTCAACTCCTTTCTTTGAGATGGCTAGCATGAGGATGGGATTTTTAGCCTCTTTTAATTTGCAATGGGGAATGGCTACTCCACCTCCAATAGCCGTGCTGCCCAGTTTTTCTCTCTGGCTCAGCTTTTCATATAATTCTTTTTCCTTAGCAATCTTATTCTTTCTTTTGAGAAAACTCACCATCTCTCTTAGGACACCTTCACTATCCTGAAATTTAAGCTCAGGAATGATCATATCCTGCATCAACAAATTATGTATTTTCATCTTACTTCTTCCTCATCTCATTCCGGCTCAACAAAGCCAATATTTCCATCCTCCCTGCGGTAGATAACAGCCCATTTTTCTGAGCCTGCCTTCCGAAAAACAAATACTTCTCGTTTGCTAAGTTCAAATTGAATAACAGCCTCTTCGAGAGTCATCGGCTTGAGCGAATAATGTTGAGATCGAATTAATCTTTTCTCTTCCTCTGGACTGCTAGAAAAATCAAAGACTCCTTTCTCTCTGACTTTTCTTCTTTTTCGCTCTCTTGATTTTCCTTTCTCTTTCTTTACTCTTTTCTCAAGATTATCAAAGGCCAGGTTGAGGGAATTATATATGTCGTGGGTTTCTTCCTCGACGTTCAAACGCGATCTTCCTGCTTTTATATTTATCTCCGCTTTATGTCTATATTTTTCTTTGGTTAGGATGATATCCACTTCGCTCGAGTCCCCGATAAATTTTTTCAAGGATTTTAGCCTTCTCTGGCAGTACTTCTTCAGATCAGGAGAAATAATTGTCTGACGGGCGGTATAATTGACATTCATCTAGATGCCTCCATTAAAAACTTCCTTTTCCTGATGTGCGAAGGGGGAATCTTTAACTGCTTTCTGTATTTCGCTACAGTACGGCGTGCAATTTTGAAGTTTTCCTTAGCTAATACATCACCTATTTCAATATCGCTTAACGGACGCTTCTTATCCTCAGTTTCAACGAGTTTTTTAATCCTCTCCTTTACTCTCAGTGAAGAAATTTCTTCCCCATAATCTCCAGTAAGGGACTTGTGAAAAAAGAACTTCAGAGAAAAAACGCCTCGGGGAGTCATGATGTATTTATTGGCAACAACTCTGCCAACCGTGGATTCATGAACGCCAATCTCTCGAGCCAGCTCGATAAGAGTCAGGGCCTTCAAATAGTCAATACCTTTTTCGATAAACTCCTTTTGTTTGTCCACGATGTACTTAGCGACTTTATAAATCGTCAGATTCCTCTGCTCTAAACTTCTCAAGAACCACAACGCTTTCTTCATCTTATCCTTCAGAAATTCGTAAGTCTCAGGACTATCCTTTCCTGCTTTCGAAAGAAGTTTTTTGTAGTAATTGTTTATCTTTAAACGAGGCATTCCTTCATCATTCAAAGTGATTTTAAGATCATTGCCTTCTTTAAAGACAATGATATCCGGAACAACATAAAAGGTCTTTTCCTGGGCGTACTTTCTTCCAGGAGTTGGGTTCAAAGCCTTGATGACCTCAATATGGTGATTTAAGTCTCCCAGAGGAATCCCCAGCAACTTGGCCAACTGAGCATACTCAGATTTTTCTAAGAGAAGAAGATGTTCATTAACAATCTCTAGAGCTATCTTATCTTTAACTTCTAGATAATCCATTTGTGCCAAGAGGGCTTCTTTAAGATTAAGGCTTGCCACTCCGACAGGATCAAATTTTTTTATCTTTTCTCTGATTTCATTGACTTTCTCAACAGTTGTGGAAAATGTCGTAGCTATCTCTTCCACAGAAGCAGTGAGATAACCATCTTCATCAACATTTCCAATGATCAGTTGAGCAATTTCTTTATCTTGTTTATCAAAAAAAGTTAAATTTGCCTGCCAATTCAAATGGTCCCAAAGGGAAGGACTTCGCGAGAGAGTGCTCTCTAAAGAAGGTATCTCTTTTCTTTCTGAAAAATAAGAAGGAAACCCATCATCAAAATATTGGTGAAAGTAGGATTCAATATCCAGATCATCTTCTTTGTGCCTTTCTTGAGTTTCAGTTGGTGCTTTTGCTGTTTCTTTCGACTCCTCCTGGCTGGTCTGAGCTTCTTTCTCGGCATCCTTCTCTTCAGTTTCCTCTTCAAGCTCAAGCATGGGATTCTGAGAAAGTTCTGTGTCAATAATTTCAATGAGTTCAAGATTTGTCAGGGGAAGAAGTTTGATAGCTTGCTGAAGAGCAGGGGCAAGTATCAACTTCTGAACTTGCCTTTGTTCGAGTCGTTGTTTTAATACCATTTTCTATCCTGCATTAACTCTGGGAAAATCAAGAAAGAGAAAAATCATGCCCCAGATAACTTTTCTTTACTTCTTCAGAATTAATCAACTCTTCAGGAGTTCCCTCTTTTAAGATTTTTCCCTTGCTGATTATATAAGCTCGATCAGCAATTTTCAGTGTTTCCCTCACGCTATGATCAGTGATAAGCACTCCCAAGCCCTTTTCCTTTAAAGAAAGAACGATTTCTTGCAAATCAAGGACAGCCAAGGGATCAATACCTGTGAAAGGCTCATCCAAGAGAATGAACTCCGGATTGGTAATCAAGGCGCGGGCAATCTCAAGCCTTCTTCTTTCTCCACCGGATAACGTGTAAGCTTTTGCTCTTGCCAGTTTTTCTAATCCCAATTCTTGGAGGATTTGGGCAAGCGTATCATTTCTCCTTGAGTGATCGCCGGGAAGTGTCTCCATGATCGATAGAAGATTCTGTTCAACACTTAGCTTTCTGAAAGCAGAAGGCTCTTGTGGTAGGAGAGATAAGCCTTTCTGAGCTCTCACATACATAGGAAGTCCAGATATATCATCTCCATCTAAAAAGATTTGCCCCCCGTCTTTGGGAATAAGTCCAAGAATTAGAGAAAAGGTAGTGGTTTTACCCGCTCCATTAGCACCCAGGAGGCCAACGACTTCACCTCTTTTGACTTTGATCGAGACGCCGTCCACAACAGTCTTCTGCTTGTAGCTCTTTTTCAAATTCATAGCCTCTAATTGGAATTCCATTTTTCACGATTTTATAACCGTTACTGACCTTTCCCGTTCTTTGTTTTGCACGGTAATTCTACCATCGCCCATGTAAAAAGTCAATTTGTCGCCTCTGGTCTCCCCTCTGTCTTTTTCCACAAAAACGGGATCACCGGACAGAGTGATGGTTTCCTCTTCCAAGTCATAGTTTGCTTTCTCTCCCCTTCCTTCTGCAGTCTCTTGGACAATCCTAACATTTCCTTGAGCCACGATTGCCTTTATCTCGCCGCCTTCCTCAAGATGTACAGAAATGTACTGAGCTCCAAGGTCAATATTCCCAACCCGTAAAGAACTCTTCTCTTCGAAAGCGACGAGATCTCTTTCTGGATGAAAATTCATCTTCTCAGCAGCAATTTCTAACCTTTCTTCCTCCTTTCTCTTTTTCATTTTATGCACAAAAACTGATTTTACTCCTCCTCGGCAATTAACTTCCCCGCTCTCTTCCATAATTGCGAGTTCTTCGGCCAGGAGCATCTCTTTCTGTTGCCACACTTTTATGTCTCTATTAAAGAAAAAACGTTTTTCTTCTCTAACGTATCTCATTTCTTGGGCACTGATAAAAACGGGTTGTTCCTTAGAAAAAAAGCCTAATGATTTTTTTCCTTCCCTTCTCTTGAAAACTGCCTTAACTCCCTTCTTTGCTTCCATATTATTATTCTCAAGCTCTATTGCTATTTCCTCAGAGTGAATTTCATTATCCTGAGAGGACACTTTAGCCTTCATTTTTTCGCTGCCTCTGATATGAAGAATATCAGTTTTTCCCAGAATACTCATCTCTTCACCTTCCGCAACACGCTTCTCTCCGGTATGTTTCCAATGTTCAATCATTGTAACCTTTTGAGAGGCATCGAATCTCTTAAGCTCTCCCTCTGGAGTGAAAAGAAAAGTGAGGGATTCTCCCTGCACTAAGAGTGAACTTCTCGAGGGAGTCAGGGTTCTGAAGCTGCAGTTCCCTGCTGCCTTTAGGTGTGAGACTCGCGAAAGCTCTTTAAACCCTTCCAGGTATATTTCATCTGCTCTAATCTCCCTTCTGTCTTCTTTTTTTCCAACAAGAGAGGCCCTGACTCTCTCTCTCAAAGTAATGCTTTTCACATCTTCCTCATCCTCAGCTAATATAAATTCCAAGCTTTGTGCAGAGGCTTTGCTTTTCCCTTGATAAAGCTTCACTTTCCCCAAGACTTCACCCATCCTCTTTTCCCGGCTATAATGGAGTTCACTCCCTTGGATATTCAGAGGCAAATCATCTGATTCCGTCATGAGTCGAAGACGAACCCCTTTCCTCAAGATCAAACTCTCCTCTCCCAAAGAATAAACCATTTCTTTTGCCGAACCAGTAAGCCGTCGAGACGAAAAGTCAACACCTTTACTTCCTTTAAAAACATCCTTTTTTTTATGATAATCAAAAAAATCTGACTCAATGATCAAATCTTTGTATTTAACCTTGGATCGGCCTCTGAGGGCGAAATGATTCAATTTTTTATTATAAATGACTTCTTCTCCGTAGATATAAACATTCTTGTCTTCTGTTTTGCCAAAATCTATGATTTCGACATTTCCCTCTAAGTGGTTTTTGTTATCTTCACCTACATAATGCTTATCAGCTCTCATCCTGAAGTTTTCCGTTTCTCCTTTGACTTCAGAATGAACGACCTGCTCCTTCTTCTCTACTTTTTGCTGGGTTATTTGATTCGATTCTGGAACATATTTCAGAGGTTTCTTTGAACGAGTTATAAAATAAAATGAGATCAAAATTAAAATCAGCAAAAGAGAATTGGCAATCACGAAGCGAAATATCCTGGTGACGCCGGGCTTTGCTTTTCTTCTCATCTCATTCGGACTTTTATGTCTTTAAGAGAAATCGAAAACTTCTCTTCTCCTAGGTATCTAGAAAATTGAAGGGAATAGACTAAATCGACTCTATCCCCTTTCTGGATTTTTTTTGCCAGGTCAGCCATGTCCCATCCCAAGGCCTCAAAAGTCTGTCCTTTCTGTTTAACTAGAAACTTGCTGTGTCTATTCTGAATATTCTGAGGTTTACTAACCACTTCAGCCTCTTCAGTCAAAAAAATTGGATTGGGATTCCCTGTTCCAAACGGAAAAAGCAAAAAATACTTCTCAAAGAAATTCAAATCAAGAAGATTAAAGTCCATTTCTGCATCTATATATATTTTTCTCCTTAAATGTTCGTCCGAAATCCTTTCTTCAGCTAAAGAATTTATGGCTTTTTTTAAAGAATTCATTTTTTCTTGACGAAGAACACAACCGACTGCCTGCTTGTGTCCTCCATAGCTGAGAAAAAAATCCTTACATTCATTCAGGCAGTCAATCAAAGAAAACTCATTTATGCTTCTGCCTGAACCGTAAGCTTTCCCATCTTCATAGGCAAAAAGGATGACTGGTCGATAGAAAATGTCTTTTACTCGCGAGGAGATAATTCCGATGACTCCTCTATGCCATTCCTCGCAGCCTAAGATTAAAAATCTGTAGCGCTTATCGAGCGACTTCTTTTCTATTTGCGCCAAAGCTTGCTCTTGAATTCTCCCTTCTATCCTCTGCCTTTTGTAATTCAGTGCCTCAAGCTGATGGGAAAGTTCGAGGGACTCGGGATAAGATTTAGACAGGAAAAGACGGACAGCCACATCAGCTTTCCCCATTCTTCCTGCAGCATTGATTCGGGGTCCAATCCTATAACCAACATCTCCTACGGAGATCTTTTTCCCTTCTAAATCACAGATGACCATCAAGCCTTTTAATCCTATGTTGGAAACCCTTTCCAGTTCTTCTAAACCAATTTTAACCAAAACTCTGTTTTCTCCCTTCAGCTCCGCCACGTCGGCTATGGTTCCGATAGAAACCAGTCTTAAATATTGGGAAAGAAAAGGATTATCTCCTTCTTCACTAAACAGAGCCTGGATCAATTTAAAGACGACACCCACTCCGGCCAAGTTCTTATCAGGATATCCTGACTCTGGGAGAACTGGATTTAAAATAGCCAAAGCTCCGGGAAGCCTTTCTCCTGGGTGATGATGATCCGTTATAATGACATCAATTCCTTTCTCTTTGGCCCTCTGAACAAATCCGGTGGCTTTTATGCCACAATCTACACTGATCACTAAGGCAGCTCCTTTCGCGAGAACGAGTTCAACATACTTTTCCTTCAACCCATAACCTTCTTTCAGCCTATCCGGGATGTAATAATCCACCTCTCCACCTAAAGCCTCCAGCGCCCTTAAGAGCATCACTATAGAAAGAATACCATCGACATCATAATCGCCAAAGATGAGGATTTTTTCTCTATTTGTAATGGCTCTCTTGATTCTTCCTACAGCCTCTCTCATGCCCTTCATAAGGAAAGGATCGTGGAGGTTATTTAAAGCGCCAAAAAGAAACTCATGGGCTGACTCCGGATTCAAGACTCCCCTGTTGACCAATATTTGTGCGATTTCCAGAGGGAGACCGAGCTCTAAAGAAAGAGTTTCGGCCTCAGGCCTTGGAGAAGTCACTAGCCAGGTGTACTCGCTCATTGGACTCCTTAAATTTAGCACAATCACTTGTATTCCACAACAGATAGCATGGGGGTCAGGTCTCCAGATTCAAGATTATAATAGGGGGACGGTTATATTTTTTATCAATGGGCTCAGATTTTGTCATCAGGGATCAGGCTTTTTCATTGTTACCAGACCAGGACTTCTTTTCTCCCCCTTGGGCATCAAATCATAATAAGGACTGGCTACGTGTTCTGTTGAGAAAAAATAGAACCGTCCCCTTTATTTCATTAAATTGACTTTAGGAGGGGTGAAAAATATAATAATTAGACTGTGATGGCCATAAATCTCAAAGACAAATTAGAAAAAACAAGGCAAACTTTCAAAGATAAGTTCGAAGAATTTTTTCAGAGCGATAAAGATCGAGAGGAAATTCTCGACGAGCTTTCGGAAACTATGATTTTGGCAGATGTGGGAATATTTTCTACTGAGAAAATCACCAGCATCCTCCGCCAAAAAAGCAAAAAAAACGAATCTTTTTCTAAAATAAGGCAGATTCTGGAAGAAGAAATCATCAACATTCTCTCCCAATACCCCTCTGATTTCAATTTCAGGTCAAATCATACAGTTGTAATGCTAGTAGGAATAAACGGAGGAGGAAAAACAACATCTTTGGCTAAGCTGGCCTATCATTATAGCCAAGAAGGAAGAGAAGTACTCATGGTCGCAGCAGATACTTTCAGGGCTGCTGCTCAAGAACAGCTGGCTTTATGGGGGAAAAAGCTGAACATCCCTGTTATAAAAGGTCAATACGGAGCTGATCCAGCCTCGGTCATATATGACGCCATTCAATCCTTTAAAGCTCGCCAATTAGATCTCCTCCTCATCGATACAGCTGGCAGAATTCACACCAATATCAACTTGATGCAAGAGCTAGAAAAAATAAAAAGAGTGATACAACAGGAAATCGAAGGAGCCCCCCAAGAAATCCTGCTCACCCTGGATGCAAGCACGGGCCAGAATGCGCTTATTCAAGCCAAAGAATTCCTTAAATTTTCGGGAATAACTGGAATATTTCTCACCAAATTGGATGGCACTGCTAAAGGCGGAAGTGTCATCAGTATTGTCGAGGAACTGCAGCTTCCGATTAAATTTTTAGGCGTAGGAGAAAATGAGAAAGATCTCCTCTTTTTTTCTCCCCAAGAATTTGCAAGAGCCCTCCTCTCATGAATAACCTAAAAGATTTTTCCTTTCTGAGAATGGCCTATGCGTTAGCTGCTAAGGCAAAAGGCTGGGCCAGCCCAAATCCTTATGTGGGAACGGTTATTGTCAGAAAAGATGTTATCGTGGGTTACGGATACCATGAAGGACCAGGAAAGCCGCATGCCGAAATAATAGCTCTTCAAAGAGCAGGTTCGCTGACAAAAAAGAGCACTGCTTACATAACCCTGGAACCCTGTGTTCACTGGGGAAGAACACCACCCTGTGTGGAAAGCATCATTCAAGCCGGCTTTAAAAAAATTTTTATCTCAGACTTGGACGCAAATCCCCTTGTCTACAAAAGAGGAGTCAAAAAAATAAGAGAAGCCGGAATCCAAGTCTCAACAGGACTTCTCAAGGAAAAAAACAAGACTCTTAATGAAGCCTATCTTAAATACATAACCCAAAAAATTCCATTCGTCACCGCAAAAGCTGCGGTAAGCCTCGATGGAAAAATCGCCACTAAAAAATTCTCTTCACAATGGATCTCCTCTAGATCAACTAGAGAGTATGTCCATCTCCTGCGCGGAGAATACGATGCCATCATGATAGGTATTAACACGCTTCTCAAGGACGATCCTCTCTTAACTATCCGTCATCCCAACTGGAGAGGGAAACAGATAACTCGAATCATTCTCGACGCCCACCTTCGCTTTCCTATGAAAGCTAGAATATTATCGACGTTGAATAAAGGAGGGATTATCGTTTTTTCTCTTAGGAATCCTTCCCAGAGGAAAGCTGATGCCTTGCGAAAACAAGGAGTCAAGGTGGTTCCCATCCGCTCTGCCTCATCTTTTATCGACCTGAAAGAGGTTCTTTCTTGGCTGGGGAAACAGGAAATATCGAGCCTTTTGGTGGAAGGAGGGGGACGTTTACTGACCTCGCTGTTCGAAGAGAAGCTGGTAGACAAAGTCTTTTTATCCGTAACTCCAAGATTAATCGGAGGAAAGAAGGCTCCTTCTCTCTTCCAGGGACACGGTGTCGACCTTGTCAAAGATTCTTTGCGTTTAAGAAGAATAAATTATTTTCAAATCAATGACGACTGTCTTTTGGAAGGATATCTTTAATGTTTACCGGAATCATAAATCACTTGGGTCTGTTTAAAAGGTATCATCAAGGCCAAAAAGAAATAATCATTGAAGCCCCATCACTCTCTCCTGGACTCGAAATTGGGGAAAGCGTCGCTGTGAATGGTGTCTGTCTGAGCCTTACAAAGAAAGAAAAGCATACTCTTTTCTTCGATCTTTCTCAAGAGACCCTAAAAAAAACAAATCTAAGCTCTCTTCGGCCCGGAAAAAAACTGAATCTTGAGCTTCCCCTTACGCTTTCCTCTCTTCTGAGCGGACATCTAATCACCGGCCATATTGACTCTCGGGGGAAAGTGCTTAGAATTAATGAAAAAAGGCCAGGGAAGAGGATGACTATCTCTTTTCCGCCCGAGTTGAAAAAGTATTTCATCCCCAAAGGTTCAGTGGCTATAAACGGAGTGAGTCTAACTATCGCTGCCCTCACTCCTTCTTCCTTCGAAGTTGAGCTTATCCCCATTACACTAAAAAATTCAAACCTAGGCGAACTCAGAAGAGGAGATGAGGTCAACATAGAGTGTGACATCATCGGAAAATACGTGTATAATTGGGTAAGTGAAGAAAAAGCAAATCTGACTTCATCAAAAGATCAAAAAGGTTACCCAAAATGAAAAGAAAGTCCAGAACAGCCACAGTTGACCAAGCTGTGAGAGAAATCAAAAAAGGCCATCCCATTATTATTGTTGATGACGAAGGCAGAGAAAACGAAGGCGATCTTATGGTTGCGGCAGAGAAGGTCACTCCTGAAATTATTAATTTTATGACCAAATACGGCAGAGGCCTCATCTGCCTTTCCCTGACAAAGGAAAGACTTAAAGAACTCCAGATTCCCCTGATGGTTGCTGACAACACTGCTCCCTTTGGAACTGCCTTCACGGTTTCTATAGACGCTAAAAAGGGCGTGTCCACAGGCATTTCTGCCTTTGATCGAGCCAGAACAATACTAACAGCTATAGACCTAAAAACCCGCTCCTCTGACCTCACGCGCCCGGGCCATATTTTTCCTCTTCAGGCCAGGGATGGAGGTGTTCTAGAAAGGGCAGGACAGACAGAAGCAGCAATAGATTTGACACGCTTAGCCGGCCTGACACCCGCAGGTGTCATCTGCGAGATTATGAATGAAGATGGAACCATGGCCCGCATGCCTCAGCTTAAGAAATTCAGCGAGACTCACGACATCCTCATTCTAACCATTGCTGACCTGATTAAATATCGAATGAAGCACGAAAGACTGGTTAAAAAAATCGAAGAAGCCGATTTGCCCACTAAATACGGAGATTTCAGGGTCGTAGTCTTTGAGGATATCATTCATAAAGAAACTCACGTGGCCCTAATTAAGGGAGAAATCAAGAAGAATGAACCTACCCTCGTCCGGGCCCACTCCCAATGTCTTACTGGAGACACTTTTGCCTCTTTCCGGTGCGACTGTGGGGAACAGCTTCACCGGGCCATGGAAATAATCAACAAAGAAGGGAAGGGAGTCATCCTCTATATTCTTAACCAGGAAGGAAGAGGCATTGGTCTAACCAACAAGGTCAAGGCTTACGCCATCCAGGACAAAGGAACAGACACGGTAGATGCCAACCGAAAATTAGGTTTTAAGCCTGACCAGAGAGATTACGGCATCGGAGCTCAAATCCTGGTTTCCTTGGGAGTCAACAAGCTCCGGCTGATCACCAATAATCCCCGTAAATTTGTCGGCCTGATTGGCTATGGGCTAGAAATCGTGGAAAGAGTGCCCCTCGAAATCCCTCCTAACAAGCAAAACCTTAAATACTTGAAGACAAAAAAGGAAAAAATGGGGCATATTCTCGAAATGGTCTAGTTCTTGGGCCTGCTTATCTATCATCCAATTGGTCTAAGAATCTGCTTTCTTGACTGTTTTCCCTGCCTGTAAAAGGTGAATGATTGAATTGGCGTAGTAATCTAATAATTTTATCTCACCCGGTACAGCTCGATAAAGATTGTTCTCCTCCACAACCAGGTGCCGCAGAGTTAACATCCGCAACCCAACGTTAATGGTATAATCCCGATCACTTCGGGGTATATAGACATGGGCCCCCAGCTTTTCCAGCTCGTCGAGCAAGCTCTGGACACGCGCCTTTATCTCTAAATCCGAAAAAGTTATATCTGGTTTTTCTGTGAAAACATAGGAAATCAAGGAAACCGGGACTACGGGGATAACTTTACTGACTGCCTCCATCAGATCTTCGGCCAATAGCTGGACCTTCTCGATACGCGCCGCCTTATCGAAATTTCGGAAATCAACTTTATGGGTTTTCAGGTATTTCCTCATCGAAATCGGCGTCCCGAAGTTCACAACGGCATAACCGAACCGATACCAGTGGCCGCGCACCATCAGCCAGAGATTATGCATGATGAAAGCCAGTGTTGTTTTGATGACATAAAGTCGCGATTTCTTCTTGATCTCAGAAGTTGTATCCAACAGCAACGAGCGGTCTTCCAGGACGCGGTCGTAGTTTATTCCGACAGGAATGAATACAAGGTCTCGCTCACCATTAGGATCGAAACCGCGGAGCATATAATCGAGCAATCCAATCCTAGGATTGTTCAATCCTCCGTTCCTGCTCAGCCTGCCTTCCGGGTATACGGCTTGCACAACTCCACCTTCGGTGGCCATCTGAATATAGCGTGCTAAAACCCGCCGATACAGCGGATTTCCCGAACCTCTTTTCACGAAGAACGCTCCCATGGCCCTGATTATCTGCTGGATTGGCCAGATTCGTGCCCACTCTCCCACGGCAAAGCTCAAGGCGACTCTGTTTATAGCAAGATATCCCAGTAAGATATAATCCATATTGCTGCGGTGGTTCATGATAAACACGACACTCGAATTAGAATCGACTTTGGCCAGACCATCTTCATCAGCAAAACCAATACGAACGCGGTAGAGCAGCCGGGCCACTGATTTGCTAATCCAGTTGCCGACTCGGAAATAGATATAGGCGTTGAAAGCTGGCACTATTTCTTTAGCGTAGCGCTCGACCTTTCTCAGAGCCACTTCGTTAGGCACACTCTGTTCTCGGCTGTATTCTTCTACTGCTCCTATGACCTCAGGGTCGTACTTCAGACGATCAACGAGAACTTGCCGTTTGGTCAGTTTAAAGGGCGGAATACGAAGGTCGAGTTGTTCGTTTATCTCCTTTATGACAGCTTTTGTACGCCGCCTGAATAACCACCGCAAAGCGGGCAGAAGAAGATGGTCTAAAATCGCCCATGCGGCCAACACACCTCCAATGATAATCAACCACAAAGGGAGGAAAATATCTTCTGCCATGGCACTTCCCTCGGCATTAGGATTGAAGTTGCGATGAACCTCCGTGATTTTTGTTCTAAGAGACTGCCTGATGAACCATCCCTTTTTTCATTTTAGATTCTCTTCGGCAGTACCGTTCACAGTATGCCTGAACGAACCGTGTTCTAGGAAATGAATCACCTGCTCGATCACATCTTCTTTTTGCATGATAAACGTATGGCTATGCGGAAGGATAAGAAAATCTGACATCCCGGTCACTCTCGCCCTCTTGACCGAAACTTTGCCATCATCCGGGCCTGGAATCAGCATGGAAAAGAGAGGATCAAAGGTCCTGTTACCAGTTATTACGCCCACTTCAAAATCCACTGGCCCCAGCTTCAAGGGAATGCTGTCTTCATCTGTACCCAACTGCTGGCCGGCTGGTCCATTGATTTTTTGGAAGACCAGCATATCTTTCATATGGTCTACTAACTCACTCCCTTGATTAGGAGGGCTTATCATCACTGCCCGCCCAAGATTAGACAGCGGGTGGTGCTCTAGATAATAGCGGACAATGATTCCTCCGAGGGAATGGGTGACAAAATGAATTTTCGTACGAGGCACCTCTTTGCATCGTTCGATAACCCTACCAAGATATTCTTCTGCTAAGAATTCTATGGTGTGCTTTGTAGAAGGATAATCTATGTTGATGACACTGTAACCAGATTGGGAAAGCCTCTTTTTCATTTTCACCATTGAACGACTGGTCCGGGCAAGTCCGTGAAGCAAGATGACATAGTTGCCTTTTCCTGAAAGAGTTTCCTGCCTGATAGGCTCTCCGTTTAGCAAAGCGAAAAGAAAGAATGGCAGGAAAAGAAAAATGGCTATTTTTTTAAAATTCTCACGCATGGATTATGAATAGCTTATATCACTGCCAAAAATTGATGTCAATTACGGAAGGATAACTCAAAGCATCTCATTTTTATGTTCTTTGACATCTGATTGGAGAAAAAAGGTTACCGGTCCATCGTTTATCAGATGCACTTCCATGAGCGCTTGAAAAACTCCTGTTTCGACCTTGATTCCCCTCTGTTTGATTAGGTCCACAAAACTGCCAAAAAGCCGCTCTGCTTTCTCAGGAGCTTCTGCTTTATCGAAGCTGGGTCTTCTTCCTTTCCTGACCGACCCCGCAAGAGTGAACTGGGAAACAGCCAGGATTTCACCTTGAATATCCTGCAGGGACAAGTTCATTTTTCCCTCTTTATCCGGAAAAATCCTCAGCTCCGCAATCTTCTTGGCTAGATACTGAGCATCATCCTCGGAATCTCCTTTTTCGACGCCCAATAGAACGCAGACTCCTTGTCCTATTTCTCCCACAACATGGCCGTCCACTTCAACCGAAGCTTTCTTGACTCTCTGCAAGACAATTTTCATCGTACAATCCTTTCCTTGGAAAAAACATCTCTGAGAATCTTCAAATCTTTACTGCCAAAAAGCAGGTTTAAAAGGACATAAATCAGGATTCCTAAAAGGATTGTGGATAGCAAAACCCCGAGCTGCTGGAGGAACTCGAGACGCTGGAATTCAAAGTGACTCATAAAGAACCAGATGGACGCGCCCATCAGAACTGCCGCGAAAGAAGATCGGAGAAGGGATGAAAGAATCTCTTTTTTTTCAATTTTTCCGATTTTCCTTTCGAGTAAAATAAAAAGAAGAAAAAAATTGAAAGCTTCGGCCAAGGACAAAGCCAAAGCAATTCCTCCCACTCTTAGAGACTTCATCAAGATGAGAGCTAGAGAAAGATAAGCAATCATTACAAAAAATGCGACAATGACAGGAGTTTTTGTATCTTTGAGGGAATAGAATGCAGAGGCCAGGATCTTAACGACTGAGATAAAGGGGAGCCCGAGTGAGAAAAAGAACAAACAGGTGGCAGTCATAGCCGTAGATTGTTCTCTAAAAAGCCCTCTTTCAAAGAGAACCTGGATGATTTGGTTATTCAGGAGCAAAAGTCCGACCATGGCCGGAAAAGTGATCAAAAATATCATTCTTAAGGAAAAAATGAGAGTCTTTTTCATACCCTCGATATCCCTTTGAGCTGCCAATTCAGAGAGAGTGGGCAACAGGGCTATGGAGAGGGCTATGGAAAAGAGGCCTAAGCTTAACTCTCTGACTCTGGTGGCATAATAGAGAGAAGAGGCACTTCCCTCTTCCAAAAAGGAGGCCATTGCCCGGCTCACAGCCAAGTTTATCTGGGTAATGCCTACGCCGAATATGCCCGGCACCATGAGAGCCCCGACCTTACGAATGGCTGGATGGGAAAAAGAAAGACCCAACTTGAACCTCATCCCTTTCTTCCAGAGAAAAGGAAGCTGAAAGGCCACCTGAAATGCACCTCCGATAACAACCCCTAAAGCAAAAATATAGGCTGGCTCTCTCACCTTAGGAGCAAAAATCACTGCCAAACAGATAATGGCCAGATTAAAAAGAACTGGAGTAAAGGCAGGCACAGCAAACTTGCGGAAAGAATTCAAGATAGCCATGGCTAAAGCTGCCAGGCTTATCAGAAATATATAGGGAAACATAAGGCGAGTGAGAATCACAGTTAATTCCAATTTTCCGGGGACGTCTTTGAAACCAGGAGCAATGACTTGTACTAAGAGCGGAGAAAGAACTATTCCCGCAACAGCCAAGATGGCCATGATCAAGGTTAAATTAAAAAAGAACGTATTGGCGAATTTCCAGAGCCTCTCTCTTGACTCCTCTTTCTTTAATTGGGTGAAAACGGGAACAAAGGCAGCGGTCATGGTTCCTTCACCGGTAAGCCTCCTCAACAAATTAGGAATGATATAAGCGATGGTAAAGGCATCAGCTCCACTTCCTGTTCCTAGGAAAAAGGCTTGAATCATGTCCCTGACATAGCCAAGAATCCTGCTCAAAACAGTAGGCCCGGAAACAGCTAGAGTTGACTTGAGCAATCGTTTCTTCTGCTCGTCTTGCTCCATAAATCTTATCCTTCAAATCGCGAGAATCATCCAATCCCCATATTATTCTTTCTTTTGGGAGCCAAGGCATTCCCAAAGATCTCTGACTTTATAGAAAACGAGATACCCACTCCTTCATGGAAAAAGTTGACTTTAAAGAGATTATATCTTATCATATCTGCTCTTCAAGTGGAGTAATCAATGGCTCATCACAAATCAGCTATGCGCCAATGGCGGCACAGTCTTCGTAGAAAGGCCATCAACCGACAAAACAAGTCTATCCTCCGTACGCAGGTAAAAAAGCTGCAGGAAGCCATCAAGAATAAAGACAAGGAAGAGGCTCAAAGACTCCTTCCTTCGACCTTCTCAGTCATAGACAAAACAGTCAAAAAAGGGTCTATTCATAAGAATAAAGGAAACAGATTCAAGTCAAAGTTAAGCCGCCAGGTGGAATTGCTCACTACCTCTGGCTCCAAGTAAATTTCCCATCCTTTCGGAAGGAATAAAAGTCATAAAGAAAATTCTCCAAAAGAGTCTGACAAGAGGCAGAGGAGGTTTTGACCTGAAAGTCTATCCTTTCCAGCTCCCTTAAAATATGACTCAGAGCATTCTGAGGGATACTCTCCGCCAAGTTAAAAAACTCCCTCAATTTGGCACTGTAGAAGCTCCCATATTTCTCCTGAATATGCGGTCTCAATTCACGAAAAATGGCTTTTCTGTCTTTCTTTCTCTCTTTTAACCAGAGCTTGGCCAAGAAGATGTCACGAAAAAATTTGGCAATCATTCCCAGGACAAACTCTGGTTTTATTCCTTCCTTAAACAGATTATTCATGACGAGCAGAGTCTGTTTATAATTCGCTTTTTCCAAGCTATTGGAGAGTTCCCACTCATAAAAAGTTTTGGCCCATCCAGAAACCTGATTGACGTCGTCTAACTCAACGACCTCTTTTTCACCCACAAAGGTTATGAGCTTCTCTAATTCGTTGTCAAGACTTCTAAGGTCGCTTCCTTTAATTTCTTCTAATCTTTTTTTCGCTTCCAAAGTCGCTCTCTTCCCACCAGAGGAAAGTTTTCTTTCCATCCAGGAATAAAGACTCTTATCTTTCAGGCGCTTCAATTCCTTGGCGTAAACCCTCGAGGGAGGAAGAGATGAAATGAACTTGAAGAGAGAGTTATTTTTTTTGATCTTACCCCAGTAAATAATGACGAGAGTTGTTTTGGCAGGGGGAGAGGAAAAATATTCCCTTAAAATTCCTTCATCAATCGCCGAAAGATGATTTTTTCTCTCTTCAGGGATTTCGACAGAGATTATTCGCCAAGGAGAAAAAAAGAAGGGAATTGTTCTAGCTGAATCGATGATTTCGGCCCAACGGTTTTCTGCCAGGTTAAATTTCTCCACATTGAATTCCTGAACCTCTGGAGAAACAAGAGCATCCTGCAACTCCTTGATGAATTGGAAGGCTATAAAAGTCTCCTCTCCGTAAAAAAAATAGCAGGGCAGAAGATCTTTTTCTTTGATTTCTTTCTTCAACAGAAAAGAATACACTTTCTAAAATCCTTCTAAGATTGTTATCACGACACTTCGGGCAAATTTCTCGGCTATCTTGTCCACGGCTTCACTCTCTACTGTCTCAAAATCTGTTCCTTCTGGTACTTCATATTCTTCCTGATAAATAAAATTTGGATTGGAATAAATGACTTTCCGCTTGGCTAAATCCCTAAGGATAATTTTGGCCACCACAATAATATTGTACTTGTCAGCGGTCGCTTCCCCAGTGAAACCTATAGGATTAACGCGGAAAGATATGATCTCTCCTAGCAAAATAGCGTCTCCTGCCTGGTCATCACTGGTGACTTCTACCACCCCTCTGGCCACAAATTCATCAATAACACTCCGCGTCAGTTTCAAGTCTAACTCATAGCGTGTCGTCCGATTCTTGAACATAGGAATGCTGACTTTTTTAATATGGGCCGGAATAAAGCTACCTGTCCCTCGTAAATGGTAACCGCATTCGAGGCAGAGGAGCGCTGCCAGAAACAGAAAAAAGATTTTCTTCACGGCCTATCCACGCTCAAAGAACTATGTTTACCAACTTGTTCTTAACACAGATCATTTTCTTATATTTCTTCTCTCTTAATAAAACCTGAATCCGATCCAAGGAAAGAGCCTTTTCTTTCATCTGAGTTTCTGACAGGTCTCTTTCAGCTTCGAATTTGGCTCTTAATTTGCCATTGACTTGAACAATAATTGTTACTGTTTCTTCCCTTGCTAGATCTGGATCGAAAGTCGGCCACGGAGAGCGGGCAATAAGGACGCTCTGGCCCATTTTTTTCCAAAGCTCTTCACAAACATGAGGAGAAAAGGGAGAAAGAAGCAAAACCAGAGTTTCTAAGGCGCTTTTCAAGAAGCGTCTTCCCTTTTCATCTTTCCTCAAGTTATCTTTTTCTTTTTTAATGAGATTGTAAAACTCCATTATTGAGCTTATAGCTGTGTTCAAATGATATCTTTTTTCGATATCCTCGCTCACTTTCTTTATAGTCTGGTGTTTTCTTCTCTCAAGAGGATGAAATTTTTCCTGCCTCGCCTTTTTCTCCTCGTCAGCTGGATTATCTTGGCTGAATAAATCTATGTTTTCCTGAATCATTAACCAGACACGATTCAAGAATCGAAAACACCCCTCAATAGCTTCCTCCTTCCAATCAAACTCTTTTTCAGGTGGAGAAGCAAAGAGAATGAACATCCTCAATGTATCAGCTCCATATTTTTCGATTATATCATCAGGGTAAACAACGTTTCCTTTTGATTTAGACATGGCAGCTCCGTCCTTGATGACCATTCCTTGGGAAAGCAACCGAGGAAACGGCTCATCTATACGGGCAAATCCCATGTCTCTTAAAATCTTGGTAAAGAATCGGGCATAAATCAGATGCAAGATAGCATGTTCAACCCCACCTATATAGAGATCAACAGGCAGCCAGTAATCAGCTGCTTGAGTGTCAAAGGGAGCCTCTTTTTCATGGGAAGAAGTATAGCGGAAGTAGTACCAGGAAGAATCAAAAAATGTATCCATAGTATCTGTTTCTCTTCTGGCTTCTCCCTTGCATCGCGGACATCTCGCCTTGACAAAACTCTCCACTCTTTCCAGAGGAGAACCTTCTTCGCCTGTGAGTTCTACCTCATGGGGAATCAAGACAGGCAAATCCTGATAAGGAACACCGACTATCCCGCATTCTTGACAATAAACGACCGGAATAGGTGTCCCCCAGTACCTCTGTCGCGAAATACCCCAATCACGGAGCCGAAAAATCGTGCTCTTCCGGCCAAATCTTTTTTCGGCAGCGTAGGCAGCCATTTCCTCCATGGCCTCATTGGAACTTTTTTCAGAAAAGGGACCTGAATTGACAACTCTTCCGTAATCCTCAAAAGCTCCTTCCCCGATTTCAGGAGAATCAGCTTGCTCGGGCACGATAACCACTTTTATCGGTATAGAGTACTTCTTGGCAAACTCAAAATCCCTCTGGTCATGGGCAGGAACAGCCATGATGGCTCCGGTTCCGTATTCCATCAATACGTAGTTGGCAATCCAGATCGGAATTTCCTCCCCCGAGAAGGGATTCAATGCCCTTTTCCCAGTATCAATCCCCTCCTTTTCTTCTTCTCCTTTATTCTTTTTAAGACGTGCATCAGCTATGGATTGTTCAATCCACTCCTCAAATTGCTCTTTTTTTTCAGAATCAGCAATCAAATCTTTGGTCAGCGGGTGTTCAGGAGAGAGAACCAGAAAGGTGGCTCCATAAATGGTGTCTATCCGGGTCGTAAACACCTCGATGGACTGAGAAGTCCCGCAGATGGGGAAAGTGATATGAGCTCCCTGACTCTTCCCTATCCAGTTCTTTTGCATTAAAAGCACATGTTCCGGCCATTGTTCCAGAAGCTCGTGACCAGAAAGCAATTCTTCAGTGTAGCCAGTGATTCTCAGAAACCACTGCTCCATTTCCTTCTGGGTGACCTGGGTATCACACCGCCAGCAGCTTTCTCCAACTACCTGTTCGTTAGCTAATACTGTCTGACATTGAGAACACCAATTCACCCAGCTCTTTTTCCGATATGCCAAGCCCTGCTCAAGCATCTTGAGAAAAATCCATTGATTCCATTTATAATATTCGGGAAGACATGTATTGATTTCTCTTGACCAATCATAGCTGAAGCCCATTCTTTTCAACTGTTTTTTCATATGAGAAATGTTATCCATAGTCCACTTTTCAGGATGAATGCCGTGGCTAATAGCTGCATTCTCAGCAGGCATACCCAGGGCATCCCAGCCGATGGGGTGAATCACGTTATAACCTTTCATAATTTTGTAACGGGAAATGACATCCCCGATGGAATAATTGCGTACATGTCCCATATGTATATAACCGGAAGGATAAGGATACATTTCGAGGCAATAATACTTTGTTTTTTGAGGTTCTTCAGTAACCTTAAAAACCTGCTCCTTTTCCCAAATCTTCTGCCACTTTTCCTCAATCTGATGAAATTTATAGTCTTCTCTCATTTTTACTATTCTTCCTGAGCTATTCTCGCTTAGAGTAAAGAAGATGAATTGAATTAGAGATGGCCTCTTCTTCTAAACCTTCTTTATCTTGAATTTCAATCATAAATCTTAGTTTCATTACCTCTAAAAGTCAATGGGGTCAGACATTCAAAACATTCAAAAATTTTATGAATATCAATGGGGACGGTTGTACGCGCTCAATAATTAGGTAACACATTTTAAATGTCATTGCGGGCATAATACTCACAGAGTGGAGTTAGTTTCCTTATTTTTAAAGTAACAATACCAATTTAGGTAACTGATTTTATGTCTCTCTGTTAATCCGCGATGTTTTCTATAGTCTGCCTTCAATCGTGAATAGAAGCTCTCTAATGTATTAGTTGTTTTTGGGATATTTTTATCGCTTAAGTAATGAAACATATCTGGCAGAGCATTATAGACAAGAGCCATTGTTCTCTTGAGATCTTTGAAAGCAACTTCACCTCTCGGTAAGGATAAAACAAAGTCTTTATATCGATCGAGCCAAGCAATATAAGAGGCAATAAACTCATTTCGTTCTTCTAAGGAACTAATACGACAGAGCGTCTTTAATAATCTTCGCAAATCTTTTCCAGCTTGCGTTTTGGGATATGTCCTTAGCCATCTCATCCCTTCTCGCTGGATATGATAAAGACATCGCTGTATCGTAGCCTGAGGCCATATTTCATTAATAGCTCGTATGACGGAGCGTTCTCCATCCATCGTTACATATCGAGGTTTAAGACCTTCTTCATTAAGCTCTGAAAACCATGTATACACGTTCCTATAGCCTTCTTTCTTTGCGTATATATTGGAAACTATTCTTTGACCAACAGCATCCATCAGACTTACCAAACACCCTTTTTTATGAAAATACGTCCCATCATAAATAAGATATTTGCAATTAGTGACGTCGATATTCTCTTCCGGTTCAAACTCAAGCCAGTAGTTCTTGATGCGGTGTAATTTTGATTTGCTATAACCAGAAAGATCGCAGAGCTGTCGGATAGAATAGCTCTCATTAATCCATAACTTAAACCAATATTTTTCGCGATTGTATTTATTTGCTTTTTCCTTCCAGATATAAGACTTGCCGCACGATTTACATAAAAAGCGTTGTTTGTTTTGATGCGTCTTACCACGTAAATTAACCTCTCTGGATAAACAGTACGGACAGTGTTTTTTTAGCCATTGTTAAACCACTTTAACTTTTTATCAAATTTTACACTCTAA
>Ga0209636_10001483_pt1 | contig 23804 bp, 25 predicted proteins | sample DeeMarSWOR152_54_FD_187464 | JGI IMG/M metagenome (GOLD analysis project Ga0209636, IMG submission 187464) | Marine sediment microbial communities from White Oak River estuary, North Carolina - WOR-1-52-54 (SPAdes) (version 2) | ecosystem: Environmental > Aquatic > Marine > Intertidal zone >...
TTTCCCTGCCAACGCCTTATCCTCAGGTCGATCATAAGGGAATATCTCTGTCTCCCCAACCTCTTTTACAACCAAATTCTCCTTATCACTACCAGCACTGTGCTTAGTTTTAGGCATGTAAAAATCTACAGCCACTCCTTTATCAGCAAGACTACGAGTAAGCCCGTAACAATGAGTACCCAAACCGCCCGTCTTAAACGGTGGGTATTCCCAACCAATCATCGCTACCTTCATCTACCGCTCCTTCATCTTAACACTAATCGGCCTTTACACTAGTATGGCTCTCTGAATACGGAGAGTCGAACTTTATTTAACTCATTCAATTAGCTAACTATTTTAATTCTAAATATTATTTTAAATTATATTTCATCAGTTTTCCATCAGCACATATCTTATCTTCTCGTGCCAGCCAACCAAGAGCAGAATAAATTTCTCTTTCCTCCATCTCTGCAAGTCTTTTTATCATAGGAACATCAACTTCACCCCATACATTTAATACATCCCACACCTTTCCTGCATTCGCTCCAATTTCAGGGGTTAGATTGGTGTTCTCTAACTTATAGTAATCCTCACCCTCGCGGTATATCTTGCTTTCTCTTGCAAGCCACCCTATAGCACTATAGACTTCTCTGTCTTTTAGTTTTGTAATTTTTATTAACTCTTTTTCTTCCAGTAGACCTTTTTTATTGAGAGTAACCCATATCTTCTCTGCATTTTTACCAAATTTAGTTGTTAAATCCCTCACGTAAATCCTCCAATCCGATGTTAAACCTGTATTAAATATTATAATATAAGTCTATCTAAAAAAAGAAGTTTAACAGTTAACAATTACATATTGTTTCAAGTAAACAAGCGCAAAAAAGAAAAGGCTTTTTTATTCAGTTTTTTTTCCTATCAAATGAGACGGGCTTGGAGGGATTCGAACCCTCGACCAATCGGTTAAGAGCCGATTGCTCTGCCTAGCTGAGCTACAAGCCCAAAAATAAAAGGGAGATGCCAAAATTAGACAATGATTATTTAATGTTTTTCTTCTAATAGTTTTTTTACCTCTGATTCCTCTACTTGGGATATATATTTGGCATCTATCTCGTCAGCTATGTATACATCTTTACCAGCATGATATATCTCTATGCCATCTTTTTTTGCCTTTGCCCCATCTATCCTAAGAAGAAGAGGGTTTTCGGTTCTTACCTTTCCTGCTTCTATAGCTTTTTCTATGCTGCCGCTGAGATGTACTTTTTTTCGATCTGTAGGATGTAGACCCCCCTCAATTATTATATCAATTTCTTCTTCGGTAACGGGGTAATAGAATTCATCTATCTCAGCAATGGGAAGATCATCAAGATTCACATCTATGGTGTGACCATATGTCGCACGTATCATTCCGCCATCGATTTGATATCTCTCCCTAGGGTCAGTAGCTACTAATGCTTCTATATGGTGTACACGAAGCCAATTGAAACCTGATCTACTTGTACCTATAGCATCAATGAGAGAAGAGATATCTACCCAGCCTTTGCCATCCATCATCAATCCAAGTTTCTCTGGGAAATGACGTAAAGAACCGGCGATAATACGACTTAATGAGTTAAGCTCCTGGTCATTCATTAAGAATTTTCCCTTTTTATTACATACAGGACAGGATTCACCACGGTAATATCCATGTTCATCACATTCAGATAACATGTTCCCATGCCCGTAATCTGAATATTAAGTATAAATTTTTGTACTAATTCGCTATTATAGGGTCTGGTGAATTCTTGGAACAAGAAGAAATGAAGAAAATGGCAGGAGAAAAAGTAGTTGAATATGTTGAGGATGGAATGATCCTGGGATTAGGAACAGGATCCACTGTTGAGTATACACTTAGGAAACTAGGTGAACTGGTGAAAGATGGGTTGGATATCAAAGGTATTCCAACATCTATGCATACCAGAAAGATAGCGAAAGACTGTAACATTCCTCTTACCACATTGGATGATAATCCAAAGATTGATCTCACCATTGATGGTGCAGATGAGGTTGATTCAAACCTCAACTTGATAAAAGGGGGCGGGGGGGCTTTAACAAGAGAAAAGATTGTTGCATATCATTCAAAAAAGGAGATTATTGTCATTGATGAGACAAAGATTGTTAAAGCATTAGGAGTTGACTTTCCATTACCTGTGGAGGTTGTGAAGTATGGCTGGCCTTCAACAAAAAAGACACTTGAAGGGTTTGGTTGTAACGTTGAATTGAGGAAAATCGTGGATGAACCTTATATAACGGATAATTCTAACTATATTTTAGATTGTGATTTTGAAAGGATAGATGAACCTGAGCAACTTGAGAAGGATCTTAATAATATTCCAGGTGTTGTAGAAAATGGTTTATTTATCGGCTTGGTTGACGAGGTGATAGTTGGTAGTAAACAAGGTATTATGACTCTTGAAAAATAGCTATTTTTTCGTGATATTTGGGTCTGATGATTCTTTTCAATACTTTTAAAAAAACAATTTTATTATCTGAAGAGTAGATAGTTACTATGTATAGAGCTAATTCCAGTATGAAAAAAGTGGTAAATCAAATAGAGGGTGCCAAGAGGAAGATAAATTCTATTGATTTTGATGTTCATTGGTATAGACGGGTGTTTCATACATTTGGAGCCTCTTTTTTAGTATATTATATGTTACCATCTGATGTAGAATGGATTGCTCTGCTTAAATTCTGGGTGCCTCTTTTGATAATAGTATTTGCTTTAGTTTTAGAATGTCTGAGACTAAAGGGAAAAATCGATAGTAGTCATTTTTTCGGGTTGAGGATGTATGAAAAAAACAGGGTTGGAAGTTATCTGTTTTTTGGAGTGGCTATATTTATTTTGTTACTGTTTTTTCCGCAGCAGATAGCGGTGCCATGTATACTGTGTGCGTGTATTGCTGATCCGATTATGGGTGAGGTACGTTATCGTTTTGGAAGGAAAAACGTGTATATTCTTGGTTTCTTGGTGTGTATGTTTTTCTTCATAGTTACGTGGTATAAGGCAGATGTTCGGATGATGCTTTTGTTTTCCGTTGTTGGAGCAGTTGGCGCAGTAGTAGGCGAGACTAAGAAGTTCTGGTGGTTGGATGATGATTTTATGATTCAGATGGTTCCTGCTGTTTTGTTGTTGATTATATGGATAAGTGCACTGTATATTGGATTTGGTCTTCCTGATCCTATAATCTATCCTTGGTGAAAAATTATGAGTGGTAAAGAAATAGAATATTTGAAGACAGAATGCAGTGATGTAAAAATTCTTAGAACAGAGTTATTGTTTACTCCTTTGCTTATAGTTTTACCCTTGGTAGTATCTGGTTTGTTATTGTATGACTGGTTTTGCAGAGATTTTTCTATGAATGAGTTAGAACTTGGTGGTGAACTGATGCTTGGAATTATTATTTTGGTTGGTAATATCATGTTTGATATACCTCTTATAACGTCTTTAAAAAGAAGTCTTAGGAAAAGATAGCGTTTTTTTTATTTGATGAATTTTAAACCAAAGAATGTTGGTAGTATCAAAGCTGCTGCTATGCAGGAAAGAGCGGTCATTAATATGATAACGAGACCGAATTGTTGAACAGCTGATATGTTTACGAAATATATTGACAGTAAACCTGCTACTGTTGTAGACGCTGCTTCAACAAGTGATAAACCGGTTTTTTCAATTGCTATTCTTGTAGCGTCTATTCTAGATAGCCCTTCAGCTAGTCCTTCTCTTACTCTCTGTGTGATATGAACACCATAGTCTATTCCTATTCCTATCATGATAGATGCTATGGAGATGGTTATAACCGATAGAGGTATATCAAAGGCTACCAGGAATCCTGGCTCCCATATTAGGACAAAACCAACGGGTATCATCGTTAAAAACCCGTACAAAGAAGAGTTGAATATGACGATCAATGCTGCCAAAACCAATAACAAGGCGATAATCATAGAACGTGTCTGTTCATCTGTCAACTTTTTGTTAATTGCAACATTTACTGCGTCTACACCAGTAAGTTGAGAGAGACGCCCATTACGAGGTATATGAGTTGTTGATATTATGTAATTGATTTTGTTTACTAGATCTTCGAGTTCATCCATACTTTTTCCAACTGGGATAGAAACCATGACCAGTGTCTTGGAATAGTCTTCGTCAACTAGTCCTTCTTTTGCTACTTTATCAAATATGATTTTGTCTACACCTACGAAATCAGCTATTTTTTCTATTATCGTTTTTCTTTCAAGGATTTCGTTTACCTCTTTTAACGCATCAGCTATAGAATAAACAGTTACACCCTCTTTTTCTATCTCCCTTTCCATATTATATATTGCTTCTATGACATCTGGGTATTCAAGCCCCTGAGGCTCTGTCTCAACTAGCAATGCATTAAAGTTAGTTCCACCACCAAAATTATCTGAATATTCTTCTAATTTTTCTACTTCAGGTATTCCCTCTGGCGCCATATCCATATAGTCAACGTCAGTCTTGACCTGAGGTAAAACAACTAAAGACATTACAGCAAGGAAACATGCTACAACAAGGATTCTTTTCCTGTTGCTGATAGCAAAATTTGCAAATTTCTTCCAAACAGGTATCCCACCGCTTTTTTCAAATTTTAATACCACTGCTAGACATGGAACCAGTATGATTGCAGAGATAAAACAGAAGAGAATACCGATGACGCAGGCGAAACCAAAGGTGACCATCGGTGACATACTAGATATCATAAGAGAACCGAAACCTATCATTGTTGTAACCATGGATAGTAAAACTGCTTTGCCAGTGAATTTCAATGTTTTTTCCACCCTATCTATTTTGTCTTCCAAAGTGTGTTCTTCTGCAAACCTGTTCATAAGATGAATTGAATAATCAACACCTAAACCCATAAGCAACGCCACTACAGATATAGAAATAGGCGACAATTCTGGATTAACTACGCCTAAAACTCCAAATGTCAACGCCAGAGCATAAGCTGGTGGAAGGAAGGCTATTATAATCCCTTTAAAAGTTCTATGGAAAAAGAAAAGAACAAGAGAAACAAAGACTAAAGCGATTGGAAAAACGATCATCAAATTTCTCATGCTGTTTTCCTGGATTGCATACTGCATCGCGATAGTACCAGTTACTGTCATATCTGTCTCATCGTTTCCTTCTTTTTTTATAGCCCTTTCAATTCTAGCTAATACCCCCTCATAGTCCGCGTCTTCTGCTAACTGTATTATTATTACAGCAACTTTATAGGTATTTGTAAAAAGAACGCCTTTCATCTCCTGGACCGAAGATCTTGCTAAATATCTATAGATAAGGTTTTCATCATCAGGGATTTCATATTCTCCTGTTCCACCTAATCCTCCAGGTGCCCATGGTTTAGCGTTTTCCTCTTTTATGAGAGATGACAGGCTTCTAACAGAAAATACACCGTCTTTTCCATCGGGTCTTAGATCTATCACACGGATGACCTCATCCATTTCAGTTAAAACCCTTGGATCCCGAATGTCATACACTCGATCTGTTTGATCAACATAGATAATAATTGTCGATCCAATCTGGAATTCTTTATCTATTTCGATCCATAATTGTAGTGTTGGATCATCCTTAGGGAGATAATCGGATAAATCTGATTGCATGTAAATATTAGACGCCTGAATTCCTATGAAAATAGTAATTATAGTGAACACTAATAGGACCGTTTTTGGTCGTCTTACCAGTAGTTGTGCTATTGGTTTTATGTTCATGCGTCATCTGCTCTTTCATATATTTTGATTCTAACAGATTTGTAATTCTTGATTTTCTTTGTAGAAAAGGCTAGACCTGCGATTTTGTTAAGTCTATCTTCGATCTCGTCTGCATATCTTTTTAAAAGTTTTACAGGAGGGATTGCATAGTATATGTAGGGGTTTTTCCCTATGCTATCGTTTTTAATTTTTTTTCTATAGATTAGTTTTTGTTCGTACATTTTTGAGAGTGTTTCTCTTACGGTGCTTGGATGAAGTCTTGTTCCTTTTATGATTTGTTCACTCTTTGCCCCGTTTTTTCTAAGGAGATATATGTATATGCGTGATCGAGCTCTGGATTTCAATATATCACGTACTGCTTTCTCTACGCTTTTGTCTCTTTTAACCCCTGTTTTCCGCATTAATTTTGCACCATTTTTATTTATTTATATTGATATTTATGTTGTTTTATAGGTTTAAATAGTTTTCTATTTTGTCGGCTTAAAAACGACAAAACATTTTATCGGAATTGAGGCGATAAAATTAAAGAGTCTGACCAATTAATCAAAGCTAATTGATCAAGTATACAAACACAATGAATCTTGAGAAGCAAGCATGGAAAACCCTATCTTTTAGAAAAGAGGAGAAATTTAGAGGTATATTAGTGATATCTCACCAGCACAACTATCATACATGGTTGGTATTTGAGGCCAGGGAAGCTCCTTAGGCTTTTTTAGGTGATACCAAAAAGAATGCAATATGGTTCTTGGACGTGCAAATCTAAAGGCTTCTTCAGCAGATACAATGCCATCCCTATTTCCCATATAAAGTGCATCAGCCATCCCAGTTAGACCTTGAAGAAGATAAAAAGTAAAAATACCGTGTTTCAGCAAAGGATCTTCATCAGCCATACACATAAAGTATTTCCCACCGGCAGCAAGAACAGCACGTCCCCCTTTTTGTGCCAATTTATTCATCTTTCCGCTCCAACAACAATCGAAAATAATCACAACATGTTTAGATTCGACCTTGTTAAATGCATCAGCCAACTCGGTTTCGCTTAGCATGCCTGCATAGTCGTATTCACCATCAACATATTTAGCATCATATGGACGGATATACGCCTCGCTGCCTTGATGACTACCCCAACCTGTGAAATAAAACAAAACAACATCGTCTCTATCTGCTTTTTCAGACAGCCAACTAATATTATCTAAAATGTTAGCTTTTGTTGCACTATCATTAAGTAACACTCTCATATTCTCTGTATGCCACCAATCTTCAGCTTCTAAAAGCTTAGCATACATACCAAAAACATCATTAGCATTAAATGGGGTCGGCCACTCCTCTGATCCAGTTTCGTATGTTACTATACCACATATAACGGCATAATATTCTCTATTACCATCACCAAGATATTTATAAACCTCGCTTTCTGTATTTTGATCCATACTTGCAACACTGCTGATCCCACTTGATTGTAAGTTAAGAGAACCAAGAAGCATGAATAATGCTCCAAATGCTAACACCCTTTTCTTGTTCATCATTTAATCTCCATTAATAATATATATCTAATTCCTTATAAAATTGCTGGGTAATAGAAGCTTATAAGCCTGTGTTTTTTTCAACTTAACTTTATCAAAAGCGGTTTTAGACCACCAAGCCTTTACTAATTAGTCAAAAAATCCTGATTCGTTAGTTAGATTTCAATTAAACAAAAGCTGTATGTTTCAAAAACTTTTAATCCACTTGAAACATTGGTCTCACTATAAAAAGTGGAAAAACAGATGGCGAAAAAAGAAATAAAAAAGACACTGAAAAGATGGAAACGATACCATAAGATCTCTGATGCAGGTTCTATAACCCGTAGGTATTTTGTCATGAATGCTTTTGACGGTGCACTCACTATGCTAGGAGTTGTAATAGGTGCTTATATAGCCAATATAGTAGAACCCATTCCAATTATTAGCGCTGGTATAGCAGGGTCTATAGCCATGGGAGCCTCAGGTATAAGTGGAGCGTATATGACTGAAAAGGCTGAACGGACAAAAAAATTGAAAAAATTAGAACGAGCAATGTTGAAGGATATGAAAAACGGGTTGCATCATAAATCACATAGGTTTGCAACAGTTTTTGCTGCCGTGGTGGATGGTGTTTCTCCCGCATTAGCAGCGATAACAGTGGTATCACCTTTTTTTATAGTTCGTCTTGGGGTTATTTCTGCGTACACTGCTTTTATTGCATGTATAGTTCTCACGCTCATCATATTGTTTTCGTTGGGTATTTATCTGGCTAAAATCAGTGATGAAAGTATGATCAAGTATGGTGTTCAGATGTTAATTGTTGGGTGTGTTACAGCGTTCTTATGTGCTGCGACTGCGGTGTTGCTTGGTGGCAACATTAGATAATAAGATTTTGAGTCTTTAGATTGTAAAAAATGTTGGTAAATAACTTTTTTTCTTATTTTTTTCGTTACTTTAGTTAATCATGAATTGATAATATTTTTATAATATTTTTATAAAGATAATGGATATTTATTTTATTTAAAAATTACCGATAGATTAAAATATTACTTTCATTATATATTATCTACAAGTTTCCTATAAAAGAATAATATAAAATATAGATGATAGAAAATAATATAAATTAGAAAATAATATAAATGATAGAAAATAATATATAGGAAGATGTATAAATATAATACGAAATGTATGAAATTGGGAGGCAAAATAAAATGAAAAGAAAAACAGGATTAAGTTTGATGATGGCGTTATTGATGGTTTTTTCAGTTTTTACAGTTATAACACCATCTGTACTCGCCAGTCCATGTGGTTTATATGTGGAAAAGAAAGTTCGAAATGGTGAAGGTTGGGATAACGAAGTGACTGCTTACGTCGGTGATATTGTAGAATTCAAAATTACTATTACGTACTATAATTGGACTAATTGTGCATCTAACATTGTTGTAACAGATACTCTGCCTGCCGGTTTAGAATATGAGGAGACTTTAGAACCAGAGGACCCTGAACCGGAAGTTACTGGTAACACTCTTGTTTGGGATTTCGGGGAGGAACAACTATGTCATGGCGACAGCATCACAATTAGATTCGAGGCTATAATAGTCAGTGGCAATTATGGAGAAAATGTTAACACTGTCAATGTTACCGCGGAAGAACTTTGCGGTTCACATGATCTTTATGGAGATGATGACGCAACAGTAATTATAGAACCTTCAATAGACGCTGAAAAAAAGGTTTGGGATCCAGATGCGCAGGAATGGGTCGACCATCTTGATTCTGTAATAAAAGATGTAGATGTACAATTCCAAATTACTATTACCTATTATGGACCCGATATTATTACATGTTTGAAGGTGACAGATACATTCATCGCAGAATGTGAATGTGGCGATTGTCTTGAATATATTAATGGTAGCGCAGATTTCACCTATCCCAATATGCATTTTGGCGATCCAGAGATTATCGTAGGTGAAGATAACAAATCTGTCAAGTTTAATTGGTGGGAAGACATACTTTTTAATCTCTACGATGGAGAAAGTGTTGTAATAACTTTTGAGGCGAATGTTACCCATTACTGTTATGACGAGGAATATAATACAGTTACCAACGAGGTTATTGTTGAAGCAAGACACTGTGAGATGTGTGAGCCTCTATCCGATATCGATACTGCGACAGTAAATTGTCATCCACATGACCCAGTTTTTGAAAAGAAAGTCTGGAATGGTGAAGATTGGGTTGAAGAAGCAACTGCTTACGTCGGTGACTATGTATTATTCAAGATAGAACTTACCTACTATGGAAGCTATAATTTATCTGATATACAAGTTGTTGATGTGTTGCCAAAAAATATTCTTACATTTTATGAAGCAATACCACCATCACTAAAAGAGGATAACGTATTAGAAGACGGGACAAAAATATGTTGGAATATACAAGATGCGCTAAATGATAGTGATACACTTGTGATAAAATTCAGCGCTCTAGTAATAGGTGAGACTGGTGACTGCGATTATTGCGGTATAAACACAGCTAGTTACACAGCGAATGAGTCTGATACTCATTTTGAGGGGGAAGATACGGCAAATGTTACAACCACTAGTAAGCCAGAAGTTGCACTTTTAATAGACTTTAAGACGATTAACATTGGTCGCGTAAATGCATACATCACAAACATTGGAGAAGAGGACTTATCTGATATAGAATGGACTATATCGGCAAAGGTGGGATTACTTGGTCTCACAAAGAGAAAAGCTAGTGGTAAAATTAAAACGCTTCCAGTAGGAAGTAGTGCAACTGTTTCCACATATACAAACTTGAGATCAAGAATATTACGAAGATTCGGACGAATATCAGTAACAGTATCGGCAGACATTGACATGGACTCATGTTCTATGGGGATTACAGTGACAACAAAAGGCTTCGTCCTCGGGAGAATAGTAATACTGCCTCAACCTAGGATGCCACAACCTCTGTAGGAACCCTGTAAACCAGCTAAGATAGTAAAAAACACTTTTTTTCCCTTTTTCATTTATATTTTTGTTATCTCTTTTAGAAACAAAGAAAAAATTTCTTATTAACAGCTAATGATAGTTGTATTTAACTTAAACTTGTTACAGACATAAATGAGATAAAGCTATGGATAAGAAAACAAGGATAAAGAAAGATCTTATCATGTTTGAAAAAAACCTTCAAAAAATCAGACAAAAAGAATTAGACGATATTCAAGAGGAAATAGTAGAACTAGCAAGTCAATACTATAAAGATGCAAAATATTACTTGGAGAAAAAGGATTATTTTACTGCTTTTGGCTGTATAAACTATGCACATGGCCTATTAGATGCTATTCTAAAGTTTTAAAAACATGACTCACGTTTAAAAGTCTCACAGGAGGTGTTGTAGCTTATGAAAATTAATGGAAACATGGATAAATTCTACTATTACGCGTTTCCTACGCAGGCAGTATTGGTGACATGTAACGATGAAAATGGGAAAACGAATATCATTACTATCGCTTGGCATACCACGATTTCAAAAGATCCACCATTATATGGTATTTCTGTTGCACCAAAGAGGTACTCACACGATCTAATAAGTAAGTCTGGAGAGTTCGTTGTAAACTTTGCCCCGTTTGAGCTGGTGGAGAAGGTACATTTCTGCGGTACACGTTCAGGGAGAAAAGTAGACAAAGTAAGTGAAGCAAAATTAACATTGATACCTGGTCAAAAAGTAAAAACTCCTTTGATAAAAGAATGTTATGCGCATCTGGAATGTAAACTAGCGGAAACATTGTCTCTTGGGGATCATACGTTTTTCATAGGAGAAGTAGTTAATTTATTGGCTGATGAAAACGTATTCAAAAACGACCTTTTAGATATACGTAAAATCCAACCTACCTATTACATAGGTGGTAACATTTATACAGCAATTGACGAAAAAGAGAAAAAGTTCTAGTTGAATAATATTTTTACCTGGTCATCCGGTTTTACACCTAGTTTTTGTGCTGCGTTTCCCTGGTTTACTCCGATTTCCAGTAGATTGCTACTGCCGATGGTTGTAAGGAATTGCCCTTTTTTTACAAAATCATATGATTTTACAAACGATATTTCTTTTGATTTATCTTTTATAGACGTTTTGATTTTAGTGTTATAATCTAAAAATTGTCTTAGCCTTTTGCCGTCTATATTTGTTATAATGTTTCCAAACCGGTCGATGTAAATTATTTTTCCTGTAGCAGTTTTACCAGTGATGGTTCCCTGTCCAAAATCTAGGTCGACAAAATCGTTTATTCTGGTGCCTATTTTTTCAAAGGGTACACCATTTACTATATGTGCTGCAACAGGAGTAAAGATATCTCTACCATGAAATGTGTTAGAAATAGATTTTAGCATGTATTTCTCGTTTGTAATCTCATATACAGTAAAATCTCCTAAGAAACGTGCAGCTGGAAGAAGAAGACCGTTGTCAGGGCCAACCAATATCTGACTTCTGGTAGTAATTATTATACCCTTTCTATCTGTTCCTACACCAGGGTCTACAACAGCTACATGAACCGTTCCAACAGGGAAATAAGGTATAGAGCTTCGGAGAACAAAGGCCCCCTCGCGGATATCATGGGGTGTTATGTCATGTGTTATATCAATAAGTCTAGCATCTGTAATGGATGATGCTACTCCTTTCATTTGAGCTACATAACCGCTTTTCATGCCGAAATCAGTGAGAAACGTTATAGTTTTCATCTACGTGATCTCCAAGATTCTAAAACGTGTTGTCTAATTATTAATATGGCGATTATTTTTAGTGTTTTTTCACAAAAGTATATATGTGAGAAGCATGTATAATATATAGGATGGATATCTTGGTTAAAATGGGGTACAAGAAGAAAGATATGGAAATCTTAGCTAATATTTGGAATAAAACTGGTGATAAATCTATGATATGCCCCCAGTGTGGGGGAAAATTGATATTAGTACAGGTAGAGCCGATACCAGATGCAGAAAACGCGTATATTCCTTATGATACAATTATAGAATGTACCTCGTGTCCATTTAAAATCAGAGCGGAATCCTTTGCAATACTTGGAAGTGTAAAGGATTTTGATGTGAAAAATGTGGAGATTGGAAGTTGGTCTCCAAGTGGAAGTAGAGTCCTGTCTTATTATGAACACGTATTAGACTATGATCTGTTGAAGAAACTGAAGGAATCTGGTGAGCTTGTAGAGTTCCTGGTTGTGAACAAACAAGTCGTTCAAGTAATTGGATGAACTTCAGCTGAAAAATTTGTTGCTTTTCTAATTTAATAATCCTTAAATATGGATCTATCGTTTCTAGTTTAACTGGGGGAACAATGAGCGGTTTATTTGGTGTTGTGAGCAATAATAATTGTATTTCGAGTCTATACTATGGAACCGATTACCATAGTCATCTAGGCACTGAATATGGTGGCATAGCGTTTATTGATGAAAACGGACTGCCTGTTAAGAAGATTCGTGATATTGCTAATACACAGTTTAAGTCAAAATTTTATGAAGGCTCTGATGAAATAAAAAGTAAGTTAGGTATTGGAGTGATATCTGATAAAGACCCGCAACCATTAAGTTTTGAAAGTAAATTTGGACCATATGCAATATGTTGCGCTGGTTTAGTAACTAACAAAGACGTATTAGTGAAACAGTTGATAAGAAAAGGGATCTCTTTTAGTGAACTAACTAATGGTAATATCAATACCACAGAACTTGTTGCTTACTTAATAAACCAGGAAGAGAACATTATCGATGGTATTGAAAGGATGTATGATAAGATTAATGGTTCTATATCTTTGCTCTTATTAACAAAAGAAGGAATATATTGTGCTAGAGATAGAAATGGAGTCACCCCCCTAGTTATTGGAGAAAAAGAAAGAGAGTTAGCGGTTACCAGTGAAACCTGTGCATTTCCTAACTTAGGTTTTAAAATCAAAAAGTTTATTGATCCTGGGGAGACTGTTTTTATTAGTAGAAAAGGTATCGAGGGCAAAAACAAGGGAAATAATTTCAATAAGATATGCGCATTTTTATGGATATATACTGGCTTCCCTGCTTCATCGTATGAAGGTATAAACGTAGAGAAGGTTAGAGAGAACTGTGGGAGATTTTTAGCGAAGCGAGACAATGTTAAAGTAGATTTAGTTTCAGGGGTTCCTGATTCAGGAACAGCTCATGCTATTGGATATGCTATGGAGTCTGGTAAACCATTTAGAAGGGTCTTGTTCAAATATACACCTGGTTATGGAAGGAGTTACACACCCCTATCGCAGGATTTGAGGGATAGCATTGCTTTGATGAAATTAATTGCAAATGCGGATATTGCTAATGGTAATAGGATAATTTTATGTGAAGATTCTATCGTGAGAGGAACACAGCTTAAAAATTTTACAATTACTAAGTTAAAAGATGCTGGTGCTAAGGAGGTACATGTAAGACCTGCCTGTCCTCCTTTGATGTTTCCGTGCATATATAATTTATCTACAAGAAGCATCAGCGAGTTAGCTGCTAGAAAAGCAATAAGGGCGTTAGAAGGAAAAGATATTGAAGATGTCTCTGAATATTTAGATCCCAATTCTAAGAAATACAAGGAAATGGTTGATTGGATTGCAAAAGATTTGGGTGTAACCTCTTTAAAATATCAGTTATTAGAGGATATGGTTAAGGCAATAGGATTGCCAAAAGATAAATTATGTTTATACTGTTGGATTGGTAAGGATTTTCAGAAAAGTTGATATCTTACTAAAAATTCTAGCTATTATTAATGAGTTTTTCTTATTGCATTTATTCATAGATATATAGTAGTGGCCAATAAAGTCCCTGTTCTACTTCTGTTTAACACATAAGACAATATCATATGGGCAAAATAAGTAATTTGACAGAATAACACGGAATATTTATATAATGGAATAAAGAGAGTTTTCTTTGTTAAAGTGGGATTTATGAAAAAGAAATCTAATAAAAAAATAAAGAGGGAGGTACCTAAAGATATTTCTATAATCTGGGTTAACGTAGTTGAGCCTTTTTACTAGGAATACATCATACCGTCGTATTCCTTTGATTCTTGCTTTTTCCCTCCTGAATGATGTTTTATAAACTTCCGCTGTCGTTTTTTTCCGATGAAGCTAAAATCATGCCTCAACAACCGGATATATGTTTTATCTAGAAGAGGTTCTAATTGTACTATACCTTTCGTCTGAAATTTTTGTAAAACTCTCACAATAGTATTTCTTGAAGTATACAGTTTTTTTTCAATGTCAGATATGGTTATAGGATAGATCTTCTGTAAAAGTTTTATTATTCTTTCTTCAAGTGTTCCAGTGGTGATTTCAATCATAAATGTTCAACTCGCTCATATGAAAAGATATCGATTGTCTATATGCATTCATAAGCTCGTATGCCTTCTTTATCATGTCTAAACAGTTTTATGATATCTTTTTGCATTTCAGATGGATACCCATTTGGGAAATCTATGCAGCCTCTGCATATGTCAAAACCTATAGCTTTTTTAAGTCCATCCATGCTTATATACGCTAGTGAATCCACTCCGATTTCTTTTGCAATCTTTTCCCAAGTTTTGATTTTACCATTGCCGTCTCGGGCTATGAACTCCTTTCTACTACGCATATCTATGCCTAGATAACAAGGAGCGATGAGCGGTGGACATCCAATTCGTACATGAACTTCTTTGGCACCAGCATCTTTGACGCCGCGTACGAGTTTACGAATATTTGTACCACGGACTATCGAATCATCAACCAAGACAACACGCTTTCCATCGAGAACAGAACGGAGAAAAGATAATCCCTCCTCGACAACCTTATCCCTGCTTTCCTGTGTCTGCTGTATAAACGAGCGTTCATCCTTATCCTTCATCAACCCTTCATCCAGTGGTATACCAGATTCCTTTGTATAACCAGTGGCATAATGCCGCCCTGACTCAGGAACAGGAACAACGATATCAGCTTCTACAGGATGCTCACGAGCGAGTAGACGACCGATTTCAACGCGGACATTATGAACAGACCGACCGTTTATACGTGAATCGGGCTTGGCGAAATAGACAAACTCGAACATACATGGTTTTTCCTGTTTCATTATTATTTGTTTTTCAAAGACGTTGCCTTCCTTGTCTATAGCAACTACAGAACCTCCTGGTATGTCTTTTACATAGTCGAAATTAATCTTCTTAAACACTCGTGTCTCTGAGGTGAAACAGTACATTCCATTAGATTTACCTAGTACCAATGGTCGAATCTTATAGGGGTCAGTCATTGCAAAAAGAAATGGATTCTCACCCGAGTCAGCGAGGAACAACGCAGAGTAACTACCTTTAAGCTGTTGCATTACCTTTTCACATGCGTTAAAGATTGTATCAACATCCAGCTCCTTCTTGTAAAGGTTGTCAGCCATAGGTAACAGTAGCCATTGGATATCGCTATCCGTCCGTGGTTTCCGTTTCGTTACCTTTGCCATCTCAAAACAATTATAAATATTACCATTAAAGACAGCTGCAAGAAAAGGATTAACTAGATACTCAGGCTGCGCGTTACGTTTTAACGACTCAATATCATCCATACCCGCAGTAGAATACCGTGTATGACCTATCCCAGCGTCTCCAGGTGTATCAATCCTTTTTTCATCATTAAAAACATCACGAACCAACCCTGCATCCTTATATACATGGATGTTACCATCGTACGTAAGCACCCCTGCAGATGACTGACCGCGATGCTGTATGGAAAACAAGCTATGATAAATAAGGCGAGAAACCGGACTGCCCCCAATAACGCCTACAATACCACACATTGCAAAAATTGGAATGAACAGGCATTATTTATAGGTTTTTTAAACTAAAAAATTAAAACAAAAATCTGCCATTTTTGTAGATCAACTCACTATCACCATAGACTTCACCGTTCTTCCGGAGATCACACATCATATCCCAATGCAAACCTGACTTGTTTTTACTACCAGTCTCAGGATAACCACTACCAACTGCTATATGTATAGTTCCACCAATTTTTTCATCAAACAAAGTATTCAAGGTATATCTCTTGACACCATAATTCGTACCAAATGAAAACTCTCCAATGTATCGAGAACCTTTATCCATATCAAGCATAGAATTAAGGAATTTCTCTCCTTTAGAAGCCTTAGCCTTAACGACCTTGCCCTTCTTGAACCAAAGCTGAATATCTTCTATTAACCTACCTCCATAGGAAGCAGGGAACGAATAACTAATATAACCCTCAGCAGAGTTTTCTACAGGACCCGTGAAGACCTCTCCATCAGGAAAATTCTCCTTGCCATGACAGTTAATCCATCTTCTACCAGCAACAGAAACAGTGAGATCAGTGTCTTTGGCGATAACATGTAACTTCTTCTTTGACTCCAATAGTTTTCTAATTTTTTCCTGATCTTTGTAAACCTTCTTCCAATAACCAATAGGATCTCTCTCATTTACATGTGTTGCTTTGAAAACAAAATCCTCATATTCCACAAGTGACATCTCAGCATCTTGAGCAACAGCATTCGTTGGATACTGAGTGAGACACCACCGAAGTTCTTTTTTAGCTGCCCTCTGAAGAAATATATCATGTATCTCTTGCTGAGCAGCACTACTTATAGCCTGCTTTTTAGGATCAACACCTGTTAGACTCCGAGTATTCTCAGGGCTTATAATAGAAAGCCTGGCATCAATATTTTTGATCTCAAATCTAGCAATAGGTGATACATATTTGAGTTGTTTCTCAGAAGCATGCTTGTAAAATATCTCAGCAAGACCATCAACACCTATTCTCGTATAAGGATTAGCCCCTAGTTCTAAAGCCTGCCTGTAGACCTCCTTTATTAATGGTGCTGAAACTGGGCTTCCACTAATTACAAACAGATCATTTTTCTTAATCCCCAAAGAGTGGTTAACCAAGATATTTGCTAGTTTCACTAATCTTTTATCAATCATAAATATCCCTTGTAGACTCAGAATAAATAAAACGATGAAATAGTTTTCCTAAAACGAATTAGATGTCCTCCCATTCCTTCAGAACAGATTGCCATCTATAATCTTTAATACCCGAAATTGTTTCTACTTTCCTAAGAATCCTCTCATATCCTTTGACAAGTGTTCTTGTCCGAATTTTTATGATAAAATCATATTCTCCAGCAACTGCACAAACCCGATTAACTCCTTTAATATTCCATAGTTTCTGCATCGTTTCTTCAATAGAATAACCAGGTCTCATCTTAATGAATATATAAGCCTTGGTAAGAGTTAATGCAAATGAGAGAATCCCAAGAAGCATAAGAACTATACCTATAAACTTGATGAGAACCAACACCGGATCTGTTGATAACGGAGCGATAATTCCATAATACGAGAGAATAAGTGATACAGGGATTGAAAATATAATAACCGAGGATTTCACTGCTTGTGTAACACTTGCTTTTCCAATACCAAGAGCTCTAATATAAAACACAAATGAGAAAAACACCCCAATAGCAACCAAGACTACCCAGCCAAAATAATCAAACGAAGCAAAAATTCCTTCTGCTAAATTATTAGTCCCATGGTAATAATCATAAATAACGACAAAAAATGCACTGAAAATAAAGGCAAAAAATACATTCCACAGACGGATATTAACCGCATCATTCGGTTTATTGTTAATCTTCATCAACTTTAATTTCCTCTGGTAAATCGAAAGAAGCACCCATCCAGGATTAATTACTAAAAAAACTATTGCCATCGCCTCTAAACTAATATTACCACTAAGACTGATGGAACCAAGTATCGCACCAAAAGTCACTATCACAGATGATTGAACCTCAACAAGAGTTGGTGTATCTTTTTCTGAAATTGATTCTATAATTACTAAGTATAATATGGCAACTTGAGCAAATGGTAAAACTATGGATGGATCTATTATAATTGATAGTAATGCAAAGTATCCAATGGTAAGAAGAGCGTTTCCTGCTCCCGCTAGTAAATGATATTTTATTTCTTCTTTTTTAATAAACCTAATTCTTGTAAATAATGGATCAATCGTTCTTGCCCCAAGACTTCTTCCTTTATATGGGATAGAAAGAAATAGGGTAAAAATAAAAGATATTATAACTCCCATAAAAAAAATGGATAGGCCTATAACCCAGGGGTTTCTTAAATAAAGGTTTAAAATCGCATCTATCCCTGAAATTAATGCTGCAATAATTGAAGAAGTAAAGGCTAAAACGTAAAATAGATATTTTTTTCTTATTCTCATAATGCAATTTCTTTCTCAATTACCTGAGTAGTTGTTTTTTTCACCCCTTCTATCATTTGGATTTGATCTGTTACTTTCAATAGTTTTTCAAGGGTTTTAATCTGTACCCTTACAACAATATCGTACTCTCCAGCCACTACTGAGATTTTTGCTACGTTTTCTATTTTCCTCATTTCTTTGATAGCTTTGTCAGAATGACCTGGTTGCATCGTTATTAGTATATATGCATTTATCATGCTTTCACCTAATTTCTCATGCCGAATAATAGTACTTATTATAAAGTTATCTATCTATAGTAGTATTGTTGGAAGTATTAAAATAGTGTTTATTATTTAGGGGGCTTAGTTATGACGCAGATTTCTGAGGCGAAACAGGGTCGTATTACAGAGCAGATCAGAAATGTCTCTAAGGAGGAAAATATCGATGTAGATGTCATCAGGCGGCGTGTTGCTTCAGGTGAAATAGTGATTCCATTTAACCCTGTTCATTCACCTAAAGCACTGGGTATAGGAAAAGGACTCAGGGTTAAGGTTAATGCTAACATTGGTACTTCAAGAGAATACTGTCATCCTGAGGAAGAAGTTGAAAAGGCCAAGGTAGCTGTAGAAGCTGGTTCACATGCTGTTATGGATCTATCTACTGGTGGAGATCTCGATAAGATCCGGATGTCTCTTCTAAAAACGGTAAATATTCCATTTGGTACAGTTCCTATTTATCAAGCAGGACTTGACGCTATTGAGAAACATGGTGCCATTGTTGATATGACTGAGGATGACATGTTCAACATGTTTGAGCATCAAGCTAAGCAAGGAGTTGATTTCGCTGTAGCACATGTAGGTGTAACCAGTGAGAGCGTTGAAAGACTTCGAAAGCAGAAACGTCTTATTCCCATGGTTTCTCGAGGTGGAGCGTTTCATATGGCATGGATATTACACAATGAACAGGAAAACCCGTTGTACAAAAACTTTGACCATCTCCTAGAGATAGCAAAGAGATATGATTTAACACTTAGCCTTGGAGACGGTATGAGATCTGGAGCAGTATATGATTCTAATGACAGAGCGAAATTCCAAGAATTACTGATAATAGGTGAACTTGTAGAGAAGGCTAGAGAGGAGGGTGTTCAAACCATGGTTGAGGGCCCTGGTCATATGCCTTTAAACGATATACAATCAAACATACAGGTGATGAAAAACGTGACTAAGGAGGCGCCTTATTTCGTCCTAGGTCCTCTTGTTACAGACATTGCACCTGGTTATGATCATTTTGTTGGGGGTATAGGCGGGGCGATCGCTGGTTTTGCCGGCGCTGATTTCCTCTGTTATATCACACCTGCAGAACACCTCGCTCTTCCAGATAAAGATGATGTAAGGGATGGAGTTATTGCAACACGTATAGCTGCACATGCTGCAGATGTCGCACGTGGAATAGATAGAGACATCGATTCCAATTTCAGTAAAGCACGTGAAGATTTAAACTGGAAGAAAATGTTTGACCTCTGCATAGACCCGGGGAAAGCAAAAGAATACCGGGAGAAACGACTACCTATAGAAGATACCCATGCATGTTCCATGTGTGGGAAGCTCTGTGCTATTGAAATAGTAAAAAAATACTTGAAAGACAGTAAAGAATAGATGAAAGTATTTTTGAAAAAGTTTTTATTATATTATCTCGATTCATCCTGTTGAGAAAGAAATGGAAAGAAATGTCAAAATCACAATAGTTGGCGGAGTTATTTTCATCATTGGACTATTTCTCATTAGTATAGAGGCGACGACCGGTGGACTCTTTGGCTATGGGCTTCTTGGAGAATCTTACCGTCCTTACTTAATTCCTGGGATCATAGTAACAATAATTGGAATCCTAATAATTGCATATGGATTGTTGACAAGAAAATCTTAGGTTTTCTATCGCCATAAAAATTAGTTTATTTAACAAAAACTCAAACAGTTCGATTTTTATTGGAGAAAATAAGGAAAGATTTAAATTATAAGATATGTATTCTCTATAAGGAGGTAAAAATTTATGGCATACACACATCAAGGATGGACTCTATATACAAGAGATGTAAAACTTAAAGGTGGAAGAAACCAAACAATCTATTTCTTTAGTAAGAGGACGCCAAAGAGTGGTAGACCCTGTGATTTACCAAGTGGGTATACCGTTGGTGTCAATAAGAGAACTGGTCTTCCATACTTGAAAAAGAGATAAAAACAATCGTTTACATCTCTTTTTTCTTTTTTAATTTTGGGTCTGGCTAATTAGTCAAAAAATCTGACTCTTTGGATAAAAATTGTAAAGATAGTTGATAACAGTTGTACAACAAATAATATATAAGTAAAATTATAAAATTAGTGGTGAGACGTGATAAAAAAAATGACTAATACCCAGGCGGAGATGAAACAGCTTTACTTAAAGCGATTATACAATGATGCATTGTACTGGCATTTGGTACATAATGGATACACAATGGAACAAGCAAAATTAGAAGTAGCAAGGAGAATGAAAAATTAAGTTAGAGATCCTTTTCTGCATATCTTTTAATCCTTCCCAAAACACACGGTGGATTGGTTTTATAAAAGAATGGATTACACTATTAATAGTATTAATCAAAATTTTGTACTAGAAAGCTTAAATATTAAGCAAAATCTTGTTCTAGAATTTTTAAATACTTTTTATTACAATATTAGTATAAAAAAGGTGATAATGTGGTAGCTATGAAAAAAGAAATCAAAAAATTATACAAAGACGCATTGTACATCCATCTTGTGAGATATGGATTCACGAAGGAACAAGCAAAATCTGAATTGAAAAAGCATCTAAACTCATTATATCCACTCTATAGGCCTAAGTACATGTTGATACCCAAGACGATACCAGCGATATATATAAACACAGATGGAGGTAGTTGAAAAATGAAAAGAAAAATTCTTGGAATAGGAATTGTCATCTTGATACTATCAATGATTATACCTTTATCAGCAGTTGCAACTTCTAAAACTGAAAGAATAGCAGCAACATCAGATACATATGAAGACACGGGTATAGATAGAACCACATTAAGATCCAGTGATAATAATGCAGAGACTGATGCATATCTACAGGAAAATGTGGCAGAATATGAACGTGAGAAAGAAACTGAAGAAATGAAGAATGAAAAAGCGAGACGCGGAAAGAACAATTTAGAAGTTATACCCTCTTTTAATTTGTGGCCTCTAGACTATGGAGTGATATATAGAATATGGACGGGGCATTTCTATACCCAGTTGATAGCAGAATATATGCCTTTGGGGATACATATTATAGAGAAAATACTTGAATGGGCATCTGAAAAGAAAATCCCCGACACAGTGTTATTTACCATCGCGTCGTTCATAGACAACGTAGCCAAATTCACACCAGAACAGATTAGAGCTAAAGACCATGGAAATGGTGTAAGGTGGGATTACTACGACAGCTTTATCTACTCTGAACCCACTATAATAGACTCGATTGCTCTATACTCCCAATGATATCATCATAGTTTTATCTTCTATATCTGGTGTGCAGGTAACAAAGTGGTTACCATTTTTAGCGAAATAGCGGCGAAAATATTGGCGAAAAGTTTCTAAAAAAACCTTCTTTTTTATGATCAAACATCAGGGGCGTTGCTGAGTTCTTCTGAAAAATCAAGGTAGCGAAACCGTGCTCTACATGGATGTCCTGGACAGTAATAGATTCCGAGTTGTTGCGGGAGCGTAACGATCACACATAATGTTCCATAAAGAAGTGCATGTCGACAGATATCACTTTTGTCTGGTTTTCCCTTTCGAAGGCCTCCTTCATGATCACATGTTAAAATGTTTTGATAAAAGTCTATATCGATAGAACCATTGTACTCATGTAAAAGTTCATATGCTCGTTCAAGTCGAACGCCAGAATCCCCTCTAATATCATCTAGACCATAACTTTTTTCATCGCATGTCTGTTTCAAAAACTGATAATGATTCGTTTCAGCAAACAAGTCATCTTTTCTTGTAATAATGCTGCTATGATTATACTCGATAAGTAAAATCTCTCCGTTTGCATCTGCCCATAGAGTATTTAGATTAGCAGTTACTCCAAATAACGTATGGAGATTTATAAGACCAGATGCTCTTGTAGAGTTACAGTATAGATCTGTTACCTCGTCGACAGTTGCACAACTTTCCATAGCAAGATTGTTAAGCTCCAACGACGACAAACCATCGGCTTCCTCTTTTGTATTAACCGTTGAACCCACATAGGAAAGTCCATTTTCATTGAGCAATCCGAAACTAAAAATCGACGGCAATACTGATATCTTGACATATTTATATTTTCCTTCAATGTCACAGATAACCACTGGCGGAGGTCGAATATACCGAGAGAAAAATAGCTTGAATAGATATGGAAGATCAAAATTCCATGACACGTAGGGTTGTTTGTCGCTTGTGACCTTAGACGAAACCGCTGTGTTTGTACATGCACCGATCCGTGAAAACAAGGATGAAAAAAGCATATCTATGGAGACAAGATCAATGAGATCTATATCCAACGCATCAGAAACCCCCGTCATCCTTTCTAAAAACGATGGGTAATAAGTGCCTAACGTCTCGATATGTTGTAATACATGACGGTTTTCTCGTTCGAGCACATTACCAAACCATCGGTTTGCAAATTTAATAAAATGACTATAATAATCATATAGTATCAGCCCCTCCTTCAAACCATATTCGTAATCTGATGATGCAGAAATATGGACAATTGGCATGTCTTCTTTATAATATGGCGCTTTTTCAAGGGCAATATTGTTCTTTAGGCTTGTTTCATCATCTGTTTCAGCTGAATTGATCAATAAAGTGCGTCCTTGAGGTGTTAAAAGTATGAAAATAACGCCTAGGCATAAAAACAAATGCTTTTTCATAATAAATATAATGGTCTTATAAAATAAAAATCTACCTCCAAAATATCTCTAATATAGGTTCATCACTTTTAAAATACTTATTGGACCATTTCTTCAAAAACCTTTTTATCAACCCTCTTCAATATCTTTTAGTCTTAAGTGGCGGGTAACAAAGTGGCTATGCTACAAAAATCTGCATGGTGTTAACATGAATGTTCTTGAAGAAGCAAAAGAAATAATGAAAAAAGCTGGATGTGAAAAAGCATTTGCAGTTTATGAACTGGAACTAAATGATATAGCAGAAGTTAAAGACTGTGACGAAAACGGAGAATCCCTAGAGCTTGAGAAAGATATAAGCGGACTATTACCAACTATTAAACAAA
>Ga0209636_10001484_pt1 | contig 23787 bp, 10 predicted proteins | sample DeeMarSWOR152_54_FD_187464 | JGI IMG/M metagenome (GOLD analysis project Ga0209636, IMG submission 187464) | Marine sediment microbial communities from White Oak River estuary, North Carolina - WOR-1-52-54 (SPAdes) (version 2) | ecosystem: Environmental > Aquatic > Marine > Intertidal zone >...
AAGCCACAGTTGGTTGGGGAAGTTATATTACTAAGACATTTAAACTTCTAGGAGAAATCCCCGCCCTATTAGATCCTTCAGACAATTCAACTGTCACTACTGCTGAAATTACATTCAGATGGACAGATGTCGGCGCAGTTCGATATGAATTGTATGTTGATAATAATAGTGGTATTGGATCACCAGAGATATCTCCACAACATATTAGTGAATTGGCAAATTTCACTGGAACCGAATATACAATATGTGGAAACTGGCTATGTCAATGTAACTATTATTGGAAAGTTAAAGCATTTTTCTCAGATGGTAGTTCTATTGAATCTAATGTATCAACATTCACTTATTTACCACCGACATCATCTTATCCAGTTTGGATGCCATTTTATCGATTATATCACTCAGGGGATAATGATCATTTCTATTTTTCAAGCGATGTACATAGACAAACGGCAATCAGCCAAGGATTTGTAGATGAACGAGTGGAAGGATTTGTATCTATTCAAAGATTTAACGTACCTGATATAGTTAATATTTTCAGGTTTTATGACAATACAAAAAAGTGTCATTATTATACAACAGACGAAATTGATAAGGATAATAAGATTATAGAAGGTCTTACTTATGAAGGTATTACAGGCTATGCTTATGGAACATCACACTATGGATTAGTAAAGCTTTACTACCTAAATAAAGTATTTAATTCATCAAACCATGATAATTTTTATACAATAAGCCAATTTGAAAAAGAAAATGCAATCAGTGTTTATGGTTTTAATGAAATAAATTTCAATGCTTATCTCTCGCCAAACGGTGATGAGAATACTATCCCAGTTCACGAATCGCAGATGATCGTTGGAAATGGTGTAAATACACATAACGGTAACTTTACTCATTATACTAAAACAAGTTTCAACATGCCCAGTATTGGTATGCCACTTGTCTTTGAGCATGTTTATAATTCAAAAAATGTTTATCTTGCTGCAGATATTATTGCTTTAGGACCAGGATGGACACATAGTTACAATATTTATATGATAGACTATGGTGATTTCTTTGCTTTTTTCTGGCAAGATGGCAGTATTCATACTTATGACCCTTCAACCTACAACTGTACAACAATTGGCGTATATGACTATTTAAGCTCTATGAATAACGCCACTCATTTTATGATTGAGAAAAAAGATCAGACTGTTTATCACTTTGAAAGATTACCTAATTCTTCTGCAGATTCTCCCTATATGTTGCAATATATTGAAGATAAAAATGGAAATAAAATTACATGTACTTATGAGCCAAGCGGATTAAAGAGGCTAACATCAATAACAGGCACAACTAACCGAGTTATTTCGTTAACATATTATACAGAAGAAGGGAAAAAACATCTAATAAAGCAAGTTTCAGAGAATGCACTTAATAGAAGTGTTAAATTTGAATACGATGATAAAGGGAATCTCACAAAATTTACCGATGCTGAAAACAATGTAACAGAATATCTTTATGATGAAGCAAGATCCCAAGATCATCAACTTACAAAAATTAAGTTGCCAAAAGGAAATTGGATAGACAATACTTATGCAGATAGAAAAATAAAAAGTCAAAAATGGAATGGTAATCCTGGACTGTTGCTAACATTTAGTTCAAATAAAACCAATGTAAAAGATGAAAGTATGGGATATGACATTGATTGTGAATACAATGCGGATGGTTTCATAGAAAAAATTATAGATATAAGTGGGGGTACTGGTAATGTACAGTTTTGGTTTGACGATTCAGGAAATCCATCCAAACCAACATCTATTAAAGATAAAAGAGGTTACTATACATACATTGATTATGACCAAAGAGGAAATATTACTGAAATACGTCAACCTCGAAATATAACTCATAAATTTGATTATGATATTAAAAATAATCTTACAAAATATACTGACCCACTTAATCATGCAACGAATTATGATTATAATTCAAATGGAAATTTGACCAAAATTACCGATCCGCTTTCTCATACCATACAAATATCTCGGAATTCATCAAATGGTCTAATTCAATCAATCACAAATCCTTTGACTCATACTACCAGTTTTACTTATGACTCACATGGTAATATTCAGAATGTCCAACCACCACTTGTTCCTCCTACAGTTTATGTTCATGACGCTGCAAGTCGTTTAACACAGGTGACGAATGCGAAAGGACAGGTAACAAGATATGATTATTATAATAATGACTTAATTAAAATCATCACAGATGCGGATAATAATACGATCAATTATAATTATGATCCAAACGATAACTTATCTTCTATTTCTGATCAAAAAAGTCAAACAACAAACTGGTATTATACAAACCAAGATTTGCTTGAGCGGATCGAAAATCCACTTGGGAATACTACCAGAAACGACTATTATGGCGATGGCAGTTTAAAAAGTATCACATTGCCTGAAGGACAAATAAAAAATTATTCTTATGATCAAGCTGGACGGCTGAAAAATATTTCGTCTGGTAGTTACAGTGCTCAATTTACCCATGACGATAATGGGAATATAAAATCCGTATCCGACAATAATAATATGTCTTTATCATTTAATTATGATGAATTAAACAGGCTTGATGATTACACGGATTATTTTGGAAATACTGTCGATTACGAATATGATGCAGCGAGCAATATCATATCTATCATTTATCCTGGCGGGAAAAAAGTCAGTTATACATATTACCAAGACAATCGTCTAAAATCTGTCAAAGATTGGAATGGAAAAACAACCTCTTATACTTATCGTGCCGATGGGAGTATTCAACAAGTTACGTATCCCAATGGTTGCTATACACTATATCAATATGATTCGGCAGATAGATTAACTGGTATCTATAATCGAAAATCCAATGGGGAAATAATCGCCAGTTACTCTTATCAATTAGATGAATTAGGAAATCATACCAGTGAAAATAGAAATGAACCATTAGGTCTGCCTACTTATTCTTCGAAAAATATAGCACTAACCTACAATGTCGCCAACAGAATCCAGAGTGCTGGGTCGAATAGTTATACATTTAACAATAATGGAAATCTAACAAATAAAACAGGTAGCAACAATTTAAATTTTCAATATGATTTTGAAAATCGATTAACAAATATCAGCGGCGCTCATTCCGCCATTTATATCTATGATGTATTCGGTAACCGCCGCCAGGCAACTCGCAATGGAAATACAGTACGATATGTTTTAGACATTAACGGGCCCTTGAGCCAGGTTTTAATGGAAAAAGATATTAATGGCAATGTATTGAATTATTACATTTATGGCATTGGGTTAATTTATCGCATAAAGCCAAATGGAACGTATCAATACTATCATTTTAATAATGTTGGTAGCACCATCGCCATAACAGATCAAAACCAAAATATTACACATAAATATTGTTACGATCCATTTGGTGAGTTAATGAACAAAGAAGAAAACGATGAAAACCGATTTCGGTTCATTGGCCAGTTTGGTGTGATGGATGAAGGAAATGGGCTGTATTTTATGCGGGCTCGGTATTATGATTTTGAAGTTGGAAGGTTTATTAGTGAGGATCCGATTTGGGATTTCAATTTATATATTTATGCAACTAATAATCCTCTGGTTAAAATAGATCCCATGGGAGAAGTTGTTGGTCAAGCAGCAAAATGGCTTGGTAAGGCGGTATTAAAATTTGCTTTTAAACTTGCTATAAAATTGGGACTAAAGCAAATATCACCAGAAGTTCGAAAAGGTGTTGAGGAATTTGAATATTCTTCAAGCTTTAAGGCTCGTCCCTTAGAGGAGGCTGAATATGATTGGACTAATTATAATCCATCTCCTACTATTAGGGGCCGATTGCCAGTAAATGCCGATAGAGATAGTACTGATCTTAATATATATAACTATCAAAATACAAATAGATTACCAGTTAATAAAAATAAGTAGAAAATATATTTAATGATTGATTGTTTAATATATATACAGGGGAAAAAATGTTATGAAAAAGATTAATAACATAAAGAAGCTAATTTTGATAGTGATTGCGATTTTATCTTTCGTTGAATTTATTTATTCGCAGAATTTTATATATGACAACCTTAATCGACTTAAACAAATCGATTACGGTAATGGTACCGTGATTGAGTATACTTATGATGCTGTCGGAAACAGACAAACTCACATCATTACAGTAACTCAGCAGACGCATAACATTTCAGGGAATGTCACTTATTTTTCCACAAATAACAGTGTCAAAAACACTAATGTTCAATTGACTGGTGGATTCACTGATATTAAGATTACGAATGAATCAGGGTATTATGAATTTGTAAGCCTTCAGAAAGATCTAAATTACACAGTAACGCCAAATAAAACTGGTGATATTTCGACATCTTCGATAATCATGTATGATGCTTCATTAGCAGCTCAAATCGCTGTTTCGTTGATTACTAATCCCTCCGCAGATCAAAAAACAGCAGCAGATGTAGATAAAAATGGTACGGTATTAATGTATGATGCCTCCCTGATTGCTCAATATGCGGTAGGTTTAGCTCCCAATCCTAATTCTCATGTCGGAGAATGGGTCTTTGTGCCAAATAGTCGATCGTATACGCCTCTCACTTCCGACCAAACCAACCAGAACTATACAGCGATTTTATTAGGTGATGTGGATGGTAACTGGACTACTACCAGTGTACTGGCAAAAGTTAATGAAGAAAAAGAGTTATATTCTGCATTACCAGAATTATGGGAGTTACACGGTGAAAAAGTCGTATTACCGATTGTTGCTGAACAAGATGAGAAAATATATTCTTGTGATATAACGTTGCGATATAATCCTGCAGTTTTGAAATTTTTCGAATTACGAACAACAGAATTAAGCAAAAAATTTCAAACAATTGTTAATAATCTCGAGGAAGGAAAAGTACGATTGGGATGTTTTGGTACTCAGGCTATTAATGAACGAGGTGTTTATTTAGAAATAGTATTTGAGGTAATTGGCAATGATGGAGACTTTTCGCAAATTGAGATGGAAAGCTATCGAATAAATGCAGAAGCAGAAAGATATGGATCAACAAGCTTTATTGTAGGTGTCAATCCGAATGAAATTCCTGAAAATTATGCGTTACATCAGAATTATCCAAATCCATTCAATCCAGAAACAATAATTTATTATGAATTAGCCAATAGCACACCACAAAGAACGATTATTCATATTTATAATATCAAGGGTGAATTAGTAAAAACATTAATAGATAAGATTCAATCAGGCGGACGATATTCAATAATATGGAAAGGCGATGATAAAAACGGATTCCAAGTAGCAAGTGGTTTATATATTGTTCATCTCAAAACAGGAGATTATATTAAGTCAAAAAAGATGGCAAAGTTAAAATAAGTGATTTTTAGTGTCTTATTCAAGGAATAAGTTGTGAGTTTGAATGCGCTTTAAAAAAATAATTATACGGAGATTGTGTATATTTTAATTTCGCTTCACACAACATTTTTCTGTTTAAATCCAAATTTAAACTTTGCAATAAAAAAGTACATTATATCGGAGGGTAACATCACGAGATTAAAATTATCACTTCTATCATTAATTTGCTATTTGGTTCTTTCTGTACCACCAATTTATTCTCAAACATATCATACTAGTATCTCCAATATTGAAGTTCCAAGCACACAGAGCCAGGTCACTATTCCGATTAATGTAGCGGAAAATTTGACAGGGTATAACATTACATCGTATCAAGGTGTAATTAATTGGGATGATAATGTGATTGGATATGCAGGTCACGAACATACGGGAACCTTATCTGAGCCATGGGGAGTTTCTGGGTGGACAGAGTATTTACCTAGTCCTGGCAAACTAAATTTTGGTCAATTTGTTGCTCAACCACCATTAGATGGTTCAGGTATAATAGTAAATTTGATTTTTAATATTGTTGGTAATCCAGGCGATAACACTTCAATTACTTTTAATTCGTTTTATTTAAATGCATATCCTGCTATTACGACTGACGGAAGTTTGACGATAAATATACCACCTACTGCTACTGGATTAGGAATTTCACCTACAAATCCTAAGACAAATAATGATCTTGTGGGAAGTTATACATACAATGATGGCGATAACGATCCAGAAGGAGATACACAAATTAGATGGTATAAAGACAATGTCCTTCAAACTGCTTATAATGATAATCTGACAGTGTCATCGTCTGCAACATCGAAAGGAGACCAATGGTATTTTACAGTCAAACCTCATGATGGTCTTGAGTACGGTTCCCTGGTATCATCTTCCACAGTTACAATTGCAAACACAGCCCCTACAGCCACGAATTTATCAATTGCACCCGCTAATCCTAAAACAAATAATGACCTTGTAGGAAGTTATACATATAATGATGTCGATAACGATCCAGAGGGAAATACAGAAATCAGATGGTACAAAAACAATGTCCTTCAATCTACTTATAATGATAAGCTAACAGTTCCATCTTCGGCTACATCTAAGGGAGAACAATGGCGTTTCACAATAAAACCGCATGACGGGAGTGCTTATGGTGCTTTAGTGACCTCTTCAACGATAACTATTGGCAATACCGCACCATCAGCGTCAAATTTAGCGATCACGCCAACAAATCCATTAGATACTGATGATTTAGTCGGAAGTTATACTTACAATGATATTGATAACGATTCTGAAAACGGTTCTGAAATTCGCTGGTATAAAAATGGTATTATTCAATCAACTTATAATAATTTGTTAAGAGTTCCTTCGAGTGCAACGTCATCTGGTGACCAATGGTACTTTACTGTCAAACCAAAAGACGGAACTGATTTTGGAACATTACAAACTTCACCAACTGTTGGTATTGGTGCAAATATCTCTGGCAAAGTAAATTATGCCATATCAGGAATAGCAGTAAAATCTACCTTAGTGACCCTTTCAGGTGGTTCACATAATGTATTATATACTGGTACAGATGGAAATTATGAATTTGCTGGATTAGCAGGTGGATTAAATTACACAATTACTCCATCTAAAACCAATGATTACGATATAGCTGATATTAACATGTACGATGCTTCGCTAGCTGCTCAACATGCAGTACAACTTATTACCCTGACAACAAACCAACAATGGGCTGCCGATGTTGATAAGGATGACTTAATACTCATGTATGATGCATCTTTAATAGCAATGTGTGCAGTTGAACTCACGCCACCAGCAGGATCGTATGCAGGAAAATGGGAATTCAATCCCACAAACAGAAACTATATTCCTCTTACTTCCAGTAAACTTGATCAAAATTATAATGCTGTTTTATTTGGTGATGTTGATGGTAACTGGGTAACAGGTGCTTTGTTGGCAAAAGGAATGGAATCCTATGATAAAATAGGAACTTCCAAATCAAATTTTGAAGTGAAACCAGGTGAAATGTTAAAAATTCCATTTATGATAAATAAAGGTCAAGAAATATATTCTGCTGATGTTTTAATAAGCTACGATCCGACTAAAGTAAAATTCAAATCAATAATAAAGACAAACCTGAGTCAGGACTTTCACCTCATTTCGAATATTGATGAAAATATATTGCGGTTCGGTATTTTTGGTATAAAACCAATAAAAGGAGAGGGCGAGTATTTGACTGTCCAGTTTGAAGTGATAGGAAAGATAGGTGAAGTTTGTTCAATTAATCTGGAAAGGTTTCAAATTAATAATGGCCCCGTTTATGGATCAACTTTTTCTGTATCGATAATTGATGATGTTAAAATAGCTAAGAGTTATTCTTTAAGACAAAATTATCCTAATCCATTTAATCCAGAAACAGTAATAATGTATGATTTGGCAAATAACACTCCACAAAGAACTATTATTGTAATTTATAATCTAAAAGGAGAGATTATTAAAACTTTAGTGGATAGAGAACAATCATCTGGAACCTATGAGGCTATTTGGGATGGCACTGATAATAGAGGAATTCAAGTAACAAGTGGAATCTATTTGTATAAAATTACATCAGGTTCATTTAAAAATGTAAAAAAGATGATTAAAACAAAATAAAATCAAAAAACTTGTCAGCAATTTATAATCCGAAATATTTCTAATTTTTAGTGAGGTGGAATAATTATGAAAGCGAATAGATCATTTATTTTTATTTTGTATCTGTTACTACTTCTAAATACATCTACACCTTCATTATCGCAAACATATAATATTAGTATCCCTAATATTGAAGTACCAAGCTCACAAACCCAGGTAACCATTCCAATTAATGTTGCTGAAAACTTGACAGGTCAAAATATTACTTCCTATCAAGGGATTATAACCTGGGATAATAATATAATTCAATATTCAGGACATGAACACACAGGAACTATATCTGAGCCATGGGGAACTTCTGGGTGGACTCAAAATTCATCTTCTGGTTATCTCAATTTTGGCCAATTTGTTGCTCAACCTGCATTAGAGGATTCAGGGACAATTGTTAAGCTAATTTTCAATATTGTTGGTAGTGCCGGTGATCAAACCAGCGTTGAATTTAATTCTTTCTATTTGAATGCATATCAAGCTAATACTACAAATGGGAGTGTCACGATTAGAGGTACAACTCTTCCCATTCTAAGCGTAAATCCCACTACAATTGACTTTGGTACAACAGAAACACAAAAAAGCTTTAACATTTCCAACTTGGGTGGTGGTACATTAAATTGGCAAGTAACAGAAAGCGTATCGTGGATAATTTCTGTTAATCCTATTAGTGGTACCAATAGCGGCACAGTAACAGTGACGATAAGCAGGAGCGGTCTGGCTGAGGGTGATTATTCTGGTATTATTTCAGTTAAATCTAACGGTGGAGATAAGGATGTTACGGTGTACATGAAGGTTTCCCAAATTGCTGATTATTTCTTTGACGATTTTGAAGATGGAATTGCTGACGGTTGGTTGCCCAACACTCCCAGTAGATGGTCGGTGGTTCAAGATGAAGGAGATTATTCATATTTTCTTAATTCCACTGGGTACTCTGGTGGAGAACGGACAATGCTTCAAGGCTATACCTTCGACAATTTTGAATTGACTCTAAAAACAAAATCAGCAGAAAATCTAAACCAAATTATTAACGCAACTTATACTGTTCATTTTTGTTACCAAAATGAGGAGAATTATTATTCGGTAAAATTTTGTCAATATAATCCCGAAAACAAGCTATATCGAAAAAAAGATAACCAAACCGTAGTCTTAGCAAGCTATAATGGCACTACTATTAATGATAATTATTATCACGAAATTAAATTAAAGAAAGACGGAAATAATATTACGGTTTATTTTGATCAACAGCAAATTATGAATGCTGCAGATAGCGCACTTAGCAGTGGACAAATTGGTTTAGGAGCATGGCAAAATTCCGCCTATTTTGATGATATTCTTATTGTATCAGAAATAACAGATCCAATACTCTCTGTAAGTCCTAATATTAGAAATATTGATTATTCTGGTGGAAGCAATACGTTCTCTGTGTCTAATATAGGTGGAGGTACGATGAACTGGAGTGCTTCTGTCACATCTGGTTCAATCTGGTTACATATTACTTCTGGAAATAGTGGAATTAACGATGGGACAATCTATTTTCGTGTAGATAACAACTCTTCTACATCGAAACGGACAGGTGAAATAAAAGTAAATGCTCCAGGAGCTACCGGCAGTCCGAAATTTGTTTATGTTGAGCAAGAAGGTGTCCAACCGTTTACTCTTTGGCAAGTACCAATTACGATTAAAGGTGGTACGACAACTTTCACCAGAACCTTTGGCGGCGATGCTAATGCAAAAGGTGGTTTTGATTCATTAGATGTGGCAGCAGCACCGCCAGGTATGAGCTATTATACCTATTTTGAACTGCCGGTATTTCCGAATTATTTAGAAACTGATATTCGAAAATGGACTTCACCGTATGACACTGAGATTACATGGATTTTAAAAATAGTCAAGGCATCAGGAATCACTTCAAGCTTGAGCTGGAATCAATCCGATCTACCACAGCAAGGTACATTCACCCTCAACGTGAATGGTGTAGACTTAAATATGAAAAATGAAAATTCAGCAACAGCGCCAGGAGATGCAAATCTGGAAATTAAATATACTCTTAACGATGTTGTTAATTACAATTTCTCTCAACAGGGGTGGTATTTAATTTCGCTACCAGTTACACCAACAAATAATAGTTTATCTACATTATTTCCAACTGCATTAGCTGCATTTGCATATAATTCAACCACCGGTGCCTATTATTCTGTTTCATCTTTAGAGACTAAAAAAGGCTACTGGTTGCTTATCCCCGGTGCCACTAATGTCACTATCTCAGGAGCAAGATTGAATTCATACACAGCGCATTATATCACCGGTTGGCATCTAATCGGCTCAGTCATGGGTACAACTAATTTCGTCAATCCCAATGATAATCCCAATGGTTCGGTGATTTCAGCCTACGGTTATAATCCCACTACCGGCAACTATTTTGCGATCTATCCTCCTGGAACCGGGAAATTAGAGGAGAAACAAGGGTATTGGTTAGCAGTGATTCAATCTTGTGATTTAACTATTGGTAGTAGTACAATATCTAAAGCTACCATCACTGCTGTTGGCAATAAAGAACTACTTAAGCAACAGTTTGGAAATCAGCCACCAGCACCGCCGTTCATTGCTGATAAGATACTGCTGCCGAATAGTCATAAAATCATGTCTCGTAATTATCCCAATCCCTTCAATCCAGAGACTATAATTGAATATTCTTTACCGAAAGAAGGCCCTATAACGGTTTGTGTTTACAACTCATTAGGGCAGAAGATAAGAACATTAGTGGATGAGTTGCAACAGGCTGGTATTCATAAAGTGATATGGGATGGTCGGAATGATAAAGGTAAACAGGTAACTAATGGTATTTATTTTTACACAATAATCAGTTTTCAGCTTGTTGAATCCGAAAAAATGCTGTTGCTGAGATAGTCTCTGAGGTGGCAGATCCTCTTGAATAATGATAACTATTTTGTCACTAAATCTTTGCATTTGCTTTGTGTTCTCTGCGGTTAGAAAAAATTAATTAAAGAGGAAATGAGATGCAAATAAAAAAATTATATAGTATCATATTTATTATCTTTTTTCTAAATATTTCAACTGCTTTAATTTGCGATAATGGCTTTTCGCAAATAGGAAAGGAGACAACTCATACAAGAGATTTTGAGCTTTATTTGGCAAATGATCGAATCATAATCAAATTAAATCAGGAGTTAGAAATATCTGCTTTGCACATAACGGACGATATAGTGTTAACAGGCATCCGATCACTTGATTATTTAAACAAGCAATACAAAGCAACAAAATTGATTCAGCTTTTCCCAGGCTCTGAAGAGTCATTACTTGCTTCTGAGATAGGTCTTACTAGGATTTACCGTATTCATTTTGACAAAGTAGCAGATGTTGGGGAGCTTGTTAATGCCTACGCCAATGATCCCCATGTCGAACTTGCTCAGCCAGTTGGTATCCACAAAACTGCTGGAATCACTCCAAATGACACCTATTATTATCAACAGTGGGATATGAATAAAATACAATGCCCGAACGCATGGGAAGTAACCCAGGGAGATACTTCCATATTACTTGCTATTGTTGATACTGGTGTTGATTGGCTGCATCCTGATCTTGGAGGAAGCAGTCCATATTTACAAGGTAATATTTGGATCAACTGGGCAGAATACGGTGGCACATCTGGTGTGGATGATGATGGTAATGGTTATATAGACGATATCAGAGGATGGGACTGGGTTGATGTTGGAGCTTCTTCATCACCGTCACCATGGCCGGGCGAAGATGCGTCTGACGAAGATAATAATCCTATGGATTTCAATGGTCATGGCACACATTGTGCAGGAATCTCCAGTGCCATTACGAACAATGCCACTGGAGTTGCTGGTCTGGGCTGGCAATGCAAAATTATGCCGTTAAGAGTAGGTTGGTCAGTGAATGTTGGCTATGAAACTGGGCTTGTTGCTATGGACTACTGCGCACAAGCAATCTACTATGCGGCTCAAAATGGAGCAACAGCAATAAATTGTAGCTGGGGATCCAGTAATACTGGTGGACTTGCAGATGCGGTAACTTTTGCCACGAATATGGGATTAGTCGTTGTAAGTGCTGCCGGAGATTCCGATTTACCAGATGCATCCTACCTTTCTTCTCGTCATGATTGTATTTCAGTGGCTGCAACTGATTCGGATGATGATAGATCATCATACTCTAATTACGGATTCTGGGTAGACGTCTCAGCCCCTGGTGGTGATTATCCACCCACTACTAACAAAATTTACAGCACCTACTATGACCACAACGCCAATTCTCACACCTATGATTGGTTGAACGGGACTTCGATGGCAGCTCCGCATGTGGTGGGACTTGTTGGATTGGTAAGGGATCAATTCCCGGGACTGGGATGGCGAGACGTAAAAGAACGGCTGCAATATACCAGCGATAATATCGATGATTTGAATCCTGGTTACGAAAATGGACTTTTAGGTGAAGGAAGAATCAACGCTTTTGCTGCTGTAAACCAAACCACGTTACCTACATACAGCACGATCTTCAGTGAAAATTTCAACACTGGTCTTCCATCATCATGGATTGCTGACATCTACTGGAGAGACGACGATCCAGGTAATAGAAATAATGAATTTGATGATGTATATGTTTCAGGGACAATTAAAGTTGGCTACGATATTTGGACTCCCCCGTTCATGATAGTTGATAGTGATTGGATTGGTAGCGGTGTTACTATCGACGCTTCTTTGATCAGTCCGACGATCAATTGTTCTATGTATTCGGACATTCGGTTAGTCTTTAATAACTGGTTTCAAAATTATTATGGTGGAAATGTTGAAATCGGGGATATCGATGTCAGCATCAATGGTAGTACCTGGCAGAATGTAGCCAAATTCACCTCAAACACTTCTTATAATATAGTAGACGCTGGACGCGAGGTTATCGTCCGTCTTCCTGAAAATGTAAATTTTCAAAGTAATGTGCAAATTCGCTGGCATTATTACAATGCAAGCTATGAGTGGTTTTGGGGAATTGATAACGTAAATCTAATAGGTTCAAAAAAAATGGAAAACCTCAGCGTGCAAATTGCACCATCCTTCCAATCTTCTAATGGGAAATCGGGGGATACTCTCTTATATATGAAAACTGTCAAAAATATAGGCTTTCCAGATGACAGCTATAATCTAACTGTATCTGACAACATCTGGACAACCACCATTTGGGATTCATCGGGTACTATCCCTCTTAACAATACGGGGATTCTTAATTCTGGAGACACAATGGATATTATTATTAAAGTGGAAATAGCATCCGATGCTGCCCAGGGAGATGAAGACCTGGCTCATATATTTGCGACTTCTACCACAGATACTTCTATTTTTGCCGAAGCGACCATTCATACTATTATTTCCATACCAGAGTGGTCTGTACCCATTACTATTACCGGAGATGGCATAACTTTTACCAGAACCTTTGGAGGTAACGCTGACGCAACTGACAGTTACGACGCTGGAACAGATGTGATTACCGCTCCACCAGGTATGAATTATTATGTTTTTTTTGAAATCACCACTTTTCCCAATTATCTGAGCACCGATATGAGAGGTTGGGTTTCACCTTATAATACAAACATTGATTGGACGTTGAAAGTCATCAATGCCACTGGCAAGACTTCTACCTTAACCTGGGATTCAACAAATTTACCAACAGAAGGCATATTTACATTGATTGGAGCTAACGGACCAGTAAACATGCGAACACAGAATTCCATTTCATTCAGTGGGGATAAGAAACTTACGATAAAATATAGCCCCTCCCTTTCAGCCATCATGGTCACCTCTCCTAATGGTGGTGAAAAGTGGGAAATAGCAAGCACCCACAATATTACCTGGACGAGCACGAATTTTACTGATCCGGTAAAAATCGAGTATTCCACAGACGGAGGGGTCACCTGGTTAGCACCGCCTATTGTCAGCAATACTGCCAACGATGGTTCTCATCCCTGGACAATTCCCAATACACCTTCTTCAAACTGTAAAGTTCGCATTTCAGATGCACTTGATGGTGCTCCATCGGATGTAAGTGATAATGTTTTTACTCTATTTCAACCAGTTTCAGGTTGGAATGCTCCCATAACGATTAGCAGTGGTACTACCCAATTTGATCTTGCTTTTGGTGGTAATGCCAATGCTACCGATGGATATGACACAGGATTAGATGTTGCAGCAGCACCGCCGGGTATGACTTATTACGTTTATTTTGAAATTCCTCAATTTCCCAATTATTTAGACACAGATATCCGGGCCTGGGTTTCGCCTTATCAATCAGACATCGACTGGACATTAAAGGTCGTTAATGCTACAGGGAAAACTTCCACAATAAGCTGGAATCCAGCAAATTTACCATCCGAGGGGACATTTAAATTAGAGGGCGCTAACAGTCCACTGGACATGCGTTCTCAAAGTTCGGTTACATTCACTGGAGATAAGGTGCTTATTATTAAATATCGATCTGGACAACCATCTGTCACAATAACCGCTCCCAATGGTGGTGAAAAATGGGCAGTGGGAAGCACTCAATACATAACCTGGAAAAGCGAGAATTTTACTGATCCTGTTAAAATCGAATATTCCACAGACGGGGGAACAACATGGTTACAACCTCCCATATCCAATAATACTCCCAACGACGGTTCACATCCCTGGACAATTCCCAATACACCTTCTTCAAATTGTAAAGTGCGCATTTCAGATGCGGTAGATGGCGCTCCCCAGGATACAAGTGATAACGCCTTTACCATAAGTGAAGAAGATATAGTAGATATATGGCTACCGACTGACACGACGAGTGCTCCTAATAGCATCGTCACCATTCCCATCTACGTACGCGATGTTACCAATAAGGAAATTTACTCTGTACTTATGACTGCTAATACTGACACCAATGTGCTTACTCCTTTGAAAGCCACGACAATGGGGACCATAGCTAACGCCTGGGGTCCAGCAACTTATAGCATTTCTAACAGTGATATAATAATTAGCCTGGCTGGCACCTCGCCATTAATAGGAGATGGAAACCAAGTATTAGTTTACATTCAATATCAGGTGGGCAGTGTTCCTGAGGCGGAGACAGCAATTACTTTAAAAAATGTGATGTTCAATGAGGGACAGCCCCAGGCTAACATCAAAAATGGTAATTTCGCAATTAGTAGTAACTTCCGCCTTTCTGGTAAAATTAATTACTATTACAATAACCAATCAGTACCTCAGGTGCTGATGTCCCTAACAGGAGACATAGTAAGAAGTACTTATACGGATACTAGCGGAAGCTATGAGCTTACTGATCTAGTAGGGGGAAATTATGTATTGAAGCCTGGCAAAGTTAATGAAACAGGTAATTCAATTAGTCCCTATGATGCATCAATGATTTTGCGTTATACCGTTGAGTTGATTTCTCTTACTCCATATCAGTTAATAGCTGCCGATGTGTCGGGAAATGGTCAGGTGTCTCCATTAGATGCCTCATATATCCTGCGCTATACGGTAGGCATTATATCTCAGTTTCCTGTGGGTAATGACTGGACATTCGTACCAAAGACTTTTCCAATTGACACTACGAATTGGTCTACAGCTCCCGACAGTCTCCGTTATGAATCCTTAATTTCAGATACCTTGAATCAGAATTTTGTAGGGATTATTTTCGGTGATGTTTCAGGAAACTGGGCAAATTCAAATGATTTAGGTTCTTCTATGATGACTGAATTCAATGTTGGAAATATCCAGAACAACAATGATGGAAAATGGCTTATACCGCTGGAAATGGAATTTTCTGATAAAGCTTATTCTGGTAGTTTCAAAGTTTTGTTTAACAATCCTGATTTGAAATTTGTATCCAGCTCGATTGATAATTCTTTAACAGATAATATGCTATTTACTTTCAATGCTTTTTCAGGAGGTGTCAATTTTGCATTTGCATCAGCCCAACCATTAAATGAACAAGCACTTAAAATTAATATCTTTTTTGAAAAAATAAAATTTGTTACGCCATCCGTTTCTAATTTTGAATTTGTAGACGTGGTTGTAGATGAGAAGTCAGCGACTGTTGCAATGGTTGACAACCAACTTAGCAAACAAATCCCAGTTGAATGGCATTTGGGCCAGAATTATCCTAATCCATTTAATGCAGAGACTTCCATCAGCTATCAGGTTCCCATGCATTCCCATGTAACGATTGAAATATTCAACCTTGTAGGACAGCGATTGTGCACAATCGTTAATGAAGATAAAATTCCAGGGACCTATAAAGTCATCTGGAATGGAAAAGATGATCAAGGTCGGTCCGTTGGCAGTGGTATTTATATTTATCGAATGAAGGCAGGGGAATTCAATTCATTTAAGAAGATGGTGCTGGTGCAATAGTATCAAAATTGGAAACAAAATCTCTATTTCACAAGTATATTTTACAACTTTAATCTTACTCCAAAAAGCGAAGCAATCATTTGATTTACTATGGGAAATTGCTTCGCTTTTTATTATGAAAATTATTATCAAAGGTGACCATGAAAAATATACTGGTTTTTCTGTTCATTAGCTTGATTTTTATTTTACTAATTGAACGAACAGAGTCTCAAACGCCCACTGAGAATGCTGGTTTTTGGATCGAAGTGTATAATAATTCACGTCATCTAATATCTAAAAATTTCATCCATTTTGAAAAGATCAAAAATTTACCACTCGATTCAGCTTTAACAATTGTAAAAAATGAGAAAACGATCCAAAGCTGGTACGGCGTAAATCTTTGTGAGCTTTTTGAAACTATTGATATTTCATGCGAAAAAATTCAAAAATTGTCCATCTCAGCTCATGATGGTTACAGTTCAGTGCTTTCTGGTGAATTATTATCCTCATTAAGAACAGCTATATGTGCTTACCAAATTCAAAGCCAAACAGAATGGAAGGAAAATTATGGCTACATGCGATTAATATTCCCTGGCTTAAGAAGCATGTACTGGGTGAACAGTCCCAATAAAATGGTCATTACTATTGGGGGAAATAAAACATTTCTTAATCAATATCAATTTTATTTTATTGACAGTGAAAAGCTAAGTAAATTGATTAAAAAAGACTTGAAAGGAAATCCTTACATCGTAATTGATGATCTTCTTTTCGGATTAAAGTTGCCACAAAAAAACTTCCATGTTCTGACATCGGATGGATTATTTCGAGAATATCCCAAAAATGAAATCAATCGCTATTTTCTTCTTCAAAAACAAGAATCTGGTACCTGGGAAATTAATGGCATCAGTATACCGCATGGGTTGAAAACGAGGGAAATATTCTTTCTTTCCAGTGGCAACAAAGGAGTTTTTCTGAAAGAATTGACGGATAATGAGCAACAGAAATGGGAGCATGTTTTCTGGCAGCCACTTGTAGGAGAGAACTTTTCTATAACGGATTTAAAAATTGAATTGGCGACAAGTAGCGGGAAGAGAATCATGCCGAATTTGATTTCTAAGTTCAATGAGGAGAATTTTTCGCTTTATGATTTGTTAGAAGGGGAACGGAACAATCATCCAGATTTTAATTATTTCATTATAAGTTGGTAAAAAGGGGAAAACTCTGTTGAAACACTCCTGCAAAATTTTTCTGCTCTTTCTATTAATTAGCCTTGTCTATGACAAACTGAATTCCCAAATTATCAGTTTCCCTTATGACTCGACAAAATTTATCAGTGATAAAATAGATTCTGTCTTTATTTTCACTGAAGACCTCGCCGTCACCGCCAGCGGAAAAAATTTAGAACGACTCCAGTTTAAAAATAATCAAATTTACGGTGAAGATATTCCACCAACTTTAAGGTTGAGAAACCCAATAGGTGCCATGCTTTATCGTCAAAATTATTCTTATGAAGAAATTCCAGTTATTATCGGCAGGCTGGATAGAAAAATCCCAATGGATGAACTCGTACGAGAATATCTTTTAAACCTGTCAAATTTTAAAGGGCATTCGGAAAAAAGCGGGATAAAAATTAATGTCTGGCAGAAAGATTCACTGCGTGAATCTTTTTTAATTTTTTTAAATGATGGGCGAGTTTTTGGTAGCGATGATGAAAATTGGTTAAATATTCCAACGAAAAATTTATCGCTGTTTGAGATAACTCAATTACCAGAAATTGAGAAAGATGTAGCTGGTGTTTGGATTTATCCTCCTGAAATTGGTGTGAACCAGGTTACGGCTGAATTTTTGAGATTAATGCAAACAGGCCCGCTGTTAGTCGAATATTGGGATGGATTGGGTTGGCAATTTCTTGAGGAAGCGTTTTTGAGCCAGGTGATTAAGGGTGAACTGGGCAAGGTTCAGATGGCATTTTCTTTATTTCCACCTGAAACTGAAATCAATTATTCGGCAATGGTCTCTGGTGGATTAACTGATATTATAAATAAACACAACCTGTTTAGCGCATTAGATATTGTGGGGATTGAATACCAGGTTTTAGAAGGCGAGAAAATCAATTTTCCAATTCCAGGCAAGGTTAAAATGCATTCAGCAATTACTCCTGAGAAAAAAGATGAGGGAATTTTTCAATCCGCCTTTTCCATAATCAAAAATTTTCATCCACCGCTATTATTTCTCCATTATCATGGATTGGATGATTTGAACCATTCCTTCGGACCTTATGGTGAGCGGACGGTAAAATATTTCCAGCGACTCTGGCAATGGCATCAAGAGCTTCGTGGTGAATGGTCAGGCAATATGTTGATCGTTTCGGATCACGGTGCACATTCAATTGAAAATGAAGCGCAATTGAATCGAAAATTAATCTCTAAAGACACGAAGGGAACGCATGGTGATTTTATATTTGCTGATATGGCAGTTCCAATCATCGAGCAGGCTGGTTTGGGCGAAAAGAAAGTTGATTTTAAACTTACAAGTGAACAAGCGGAGCAGATCTGGAATATGTTGGGAGCGCCTATTTCAGTTATTAAAAAGAAAATTGCAGATCAACCCGGTACACTTGAAATCATTATTAATAATCAGAGCAAGTTTTTTACAATTGATAGAGATAGCAATCTATTTTCTCTAGAATTCTATTTCGATTATTTAAAAAAAGGAATTCCACTGAGAGGACACTTCAAAGGTATTCGTTTAATTGATCTGTTGAATGGAATTGATCTTTCTTCGATCAAACAAATTGTTGCTTATTCGTTTGATGATCACCAGGTGGCTTTTTCAAATGATGATTTAATGAAAAACGAGTTGGTGGTGGGATTGACACCTGATGCGCAAAACCTAAAAGAAGCTTTCATACTTTATCCATTGAAAGATAAATTTCCCAATAGAATAGTGAAGCAGTTAAAAAGGATTGAGGTGTTTTAATTTTTTAACCGCGAATTACGCCAATTATGCAAATTTTTTAATTCGCATCATTAGCACAATTCGCGGTTCAATATTATATTTTTTAGCTCGTTTCAAAAATTAAATCTACAATCTTACAATAATATAAACTATCTGAAATCCAAAAAAATACTTGAATTTGTGATTTATATTTTGTATTATTTTGAGTGATATCAGTAGAATTCAATTTCTCGAAAAAAAAATCTAGAAAATTTATTTAAAAGAAAAAATAAGCGTGAATGGAAATCAAGGACGAAAAATCTGAACAAACGGTTTTAATGCGCCTGTTAGAATATTGCAAATATCTCTATGAAGAAGAAAAGGACAGAACAGATCATTTAAATAATGCAGTCAAAATTTATTTAGCTTTCTTTAATTATGTAGGAGATTTTGCTATGAATAATAATTTAAAAAGTCTTATTATAAAGATTCAAGAAAAAATTAATCTTGAGAAGGGAGAATCTCCTGAAACTGAGGAAAGAGGAAAGTCAACCAATGATAAAAACACTCCAAAAGATCTCAAGTTACAACTGGAGCAGCTTGGATTGAAAAGATCTGAAATTGAAAATTTATTAAACGAATTAGAAAACAGTGATAGGTTAGAATTGTTACAAGCCTTGCTCGATCGTAGAAGTGTAAAACGTGATCATATAGCCAGTACCCCAATTGGATAACAAAATATTCAAATTGTTTTTTTTTGAGGATTTAATTTACAAATTTTTTATTTGAAAAGGAAAATATAATGCGAAAACTGGTTTTCGCTTTAATTGTCTTTATAATTCTTGTCTTAATGGGCTGTGGAGAAAATGCTGTGGAGAAAAAGTTTAGAACGTTTGTGCAAAATCATGTCGAAAAAGTAGAGCCTCTGATGAAAGAATGGAATTTGAGTTATTGGAACGCTTCATTAACGGGGAAAAAAGAAGATTTTGATAAAACTGCAGAATATGAATTAAAAATCCGAACGATCTATTCTGATACCAATAACTTTGCATACTTAAAAGATTTAAAAGAGTCAGGTCATATCAAGAATATGCTTTTGAAACGTCATTTAGATTTGCTTTATAACGCATATTTGAGCAATCAAATTGAACCAGAGCTGCTAAAACAGATCGTGGAACAAAGCACTGCTATTGAAAATAAATTTAATGTATTTCGAGGCAAAGTTGAGGATCAAGAACTTACCGACAATGAGATAAAAGAAATTCTTAAAAAAGAAACGGATTCGAGCAAACGTCGCGATGCCTGGTTCGCCAGCAAACAGGTGGGTAAAGAAGTAGCGAATGATCTAATTGAGTTGATCAAATTACGAAACCAGGCGGCTCAAGAACTCGGTTTTGAGAATTATTACCTGATGTCGCTCAGTGTTTCCGAACAAAGCTTCGAAGAACTCACCAAAATATTTGACGAGCTGGCTGATCTGACTGATGAGCCATTTGCAGACATGAAAACTGAATTGGATAGCATCCTGGCCGATCAATACGGAATTGGCGTGGAAGGCATGATGCCCTGGCATTATCACGATCCGTTCTTCCAGGAAGGTCCTATGGTTTATGAAGTGAATTTGGATAAGTACTATGAAAATCAAGACGTGAAAGAATTGGCGCAAAAATTTTATGCAGGAATCAACCTGTCCGTTGATGATATTTTAGCACGAAGTGATCTTTATGAAAAACAGGGCAAAAATCCTCATGCCTTCTGCACCAGTATTGACCGAAAAGAGGATGTACGAATTCTTGCCAATATCAAGAATAATGAGAACTGGATGGAAACCATGCTTCATGAGTCGGGTCATGCGGTTTATGATAAATATATTGATAAGAGCTTACCATTTCTGCTCCGTGAGCCAGCACATATTTTCACCACCGAAGCGATTGCCATGTTTTTTGGTCGTCTGTCACGGAATGCGGATTGGCTGCAAAACATACTCGGCTTAGGTGATGAAAAAAGAGATGAAATTGCCAGTATTGTTCAAAAAAGCCTTCGTTTGAGGCAACTGGTATTTGTTCGATGGTGTCAGGTGATGTTTCGCTTTGAGCAGGAATTGTATAAAAATCCTGATCAGGATTTAAATACGTTATGGTGGAACCTGGTGGGAAAATATCAACTGGTTAAACGACCAGCAGGACGAACCGAGCCAGATTGGGCAGCGAAAATTCACTTTACCATGGCGCCAGTGTATTATCATAACTATATGCTTGGTGAGTTACTGGCTTCTCAGCTTCATGCTTATGTTGTTAAAAATGCACTAAAATTAGAATTTGACGATGGCATTTCTTATGTGAATGAAAATATCGTCGGCAATTATTTAAAAAACAGAGTATTTTCTGTTGGAACCAAATATCCCTGGAATGAAATGATCAAACAAGCAACCGGGGAATATTTGACGGCAAAATATTTTGTTGATCAGTTTGTCAGGCAGTAGTCTTATGAAAAAATGTAGAATTACCGGTGCAGGAGGATAAATATGAGCAAAAATACTTCTCACTATGATGTTTTTGTCTCTTATGCGAAAGGGGATTCCGATTTCGCTAAAAGCCTGGTAAAGGCACTAAAAGCCAGGAATATTTCAGTATGGTACGATCAGGGTGAGTTGCGATTAGGAGACAGCGTTCTACGAAACGTCGAAGATGGTTTGGAGCATAGTGACTTCTTCTTACTCTTACTCTCCCCGGAATATTTTAAGAAGCCTTGGACGGAGTTCGAAAGAGGAGTAGCATTGGGTCGGGGTGGTAAAAACCGAATCCTACCAGTTTTCCTCAAACGTTTCGAACCTAAAGAACTCGCAAAAATTGCGCCTTCGATTGCTGAGGCCATGGGAATCGAGGCGGATAACTATTCTTTAGAAGAAATCGCAACAATGGTCTCCAATGTCATCAAGAGTCAAAATGAAGAAAATAGAGATAAGCCAAAATCTCGACAATGATGCCAGCTAACGATTCAAGCGTGTGAGAGAACGAGAACCACTCTATGTGGATATCGAACGCTGGATTTGCTCGAAGGTGATACCATGTACTGGTACTTCATCGGCAATCACAACGATTATGAACGGGATTTGTGGAGAGGGTAAAAAAAACGCCTAATATTAATTGTTGAGTAAGTGAAAGGAGGTTGATAATAATACTATTTATCTTTTTATTCTTTGCTATTTGAAAAATTTATTATCATTACACGGCACTCATTTCTCGATATCTCGGCTCCTGATATAGAGCAGCCAATATACCTCATAACCAAATTTTTTCAATAACAATTCAAGGAGTGCATTATGTTATTAACGATTGACAGCACATTTAAGCGTGCTATATTTATTGTGATCGTGATCGCAATAAGCACAGTTTTCGCCTTTACAGCATTTATTTATTTACCGAACCTTAATCAGCAGGTTCTCACTGCTTATTTAATCATCCTGGAGATCATAGTACTGCTAACTTTTTTCTTCTACCGAGATCATACACCTTCTAGATACATTTATGTAAAAAGGCTTAAGAATCCTCGTTTACAGGAAAATGCTTTTGAAATTTCTGGATTATTACTAAAGGAATTTGATTATATTCGAGATATATCTATACAGGTTATGAACGACCGTCAAAATATGTCTAATCATTATCTTTCTATTACTGGAGCAATTGTCGGGGCAACAGTTCTTGCTTTTCTCATCAATGGGGCGTCTTTATTTTCTCCGCAGGCTTTTACAATCATCATGGCAGTATCTTTAATAATAAACATTGCTGGCTGGATATATTTCATGCAGAATATAAGGTTACGTCAAGCCGTAATAGATGGTAATATTGCTATGAACCAAATTAAAGAATTTTTTATTATCAATGGTCGTGTTCCTGATGATATCGCCAGAAGTGCCTTTTTATGGGATACAAAAACTCCTCCTGAAGCAGGTAAAAAAAACAATGCATTTTTTTATTCAGGTATTCTCATTAGTTTAATATCCGCTTTAGTCATTTTGTTTGCAAGCTGGGTGATTACACCATATTTTAGATCAGGTGGTATAAGCACTTTTACTCTCTGTATTGCTCTTTATCATTTTATTTTCCAAACAATCTGCTATTCTTTGTTTTTAGATTATAAGTCAATACACTAACATGAAAGTTGAAGTTAAAAATATCGAACGAATTTTAGATGACTATTTCAAAGTAGACCGCGCTGTAGTCCAATTTGAACAATTTGATGGCACGATGAGCCAGGAAGTTGTTCGGTTGAATTTTGATCGTGGCGATTCTGTTGCAGCTATTATTTTTAACATTACAAACCAGACATTTATTTTTGTTAAACAGTTTCG
>Ga0209636_10001485_pt1 | contig 23778 bp, 22 predicted proteins | sample DeeMarSWOR152_54_FD_187464 | JGI IMG/M metagenome (GOLD analysis project Ga0209636, IMG submission 187464) | Marine sediment microbial communities from White Oak River estuary, North Carolina - WOR-1-52-54 (SPAdes) (version 2) | ecosystem: Environmental > Aquatic > Marine > Intertidal zone >...
AAAGAAGTTGAGAAGAAAGATAGAGAAATAGAAAAACTAAATAAGATAATAAAAGAAATTCCAATAATGTATACACATAGAATAATTAAACCAATGTCAGAAGAAGATGAATCGAAAGACAAGACAGAAGAAGCAGCTAAAGCAGTTATTAAAATAAGTGGGTCTTAGACCCATTCTTTTTTTATAGTTGTATGTTATCCAATATATTTAAATATATATAAATTTATAAGATAAATAAGAGGGAGGTGGATTAGATAATGAGAGCTATTGAGGTTCTAGCTGCCATAACTACATCAGATCTTACTGGATTATATCCTAAGATTATGACTGCTGTTGAAACAGAAATGAGAGAAGCTCGTTTTGGAGCACAGCTTGTTAAAGAGAATAGAGATTTAACAGGTAAAGGACGTACATTAACTGTTCCATACAGATCTAGAATTGCATATAGTGGAACGACTGCTGTTGGTTATGTTGCTGAAGGAACAAGTCCAACTGAAGTTAAAGCAACTTATACAACTGTTGAAGTTACAGTTACTAAAATTGGTGCATCTTTCAAGGTGACTCAAGAAGCAATAGATTCTGTTGCGGTTGATATTATAAAAGATCAGATAGCTGAAGTTGGTGAAGCACTTGCAGACTTTGAAGATTGGATGATTATGGACGAATTGTATGGTGCTTCTGAGGTTACTACAATAATCTCTGGAGATACTACAATGACTCTTTCAGGTCCAATACTTGATATTTTGGAATATAGAGAGACAGATGCTAGTGGAACTGATAAAATGTCTGAGATAACTTATATAGATGCATATCTTAATTCTGCAAATGGACAGGTATTTGTTTCAGCCACATATACTAATGTTTACTTTAAGTATAAGAAATCTTCAAGGACCAATTGGTTTGAAGGAGTAGGGACTGTTACTGTAGCAGACTATATTGATCTTGTTAAAGGTAGAACAGAAATGAAGAAGCTAAAATATCATCCAAATATATGTGTATTTGGTCCTGATCATGAAGCAAAGCTTTTGGAAGATAGTAGATTCATAGATGCAAGTCAGTATGGTGCAAGAGAACCAGTCTTGAATGGTGAGATTGGTAAAGCTGCAGGACTAAAACTTTTAACTGCTATACACACATATGGTAGAGCACTATTGTTCTTGGACACTGATAAAGCTGCATGGTTGATTCTTAAGAGAGAACTTGATATGAAGCTTAAGGAGCTTCCAGAAGAGGATTCGTTTGCATATTACTTCTACAGAGAATGTATTCCAGCTGTTATTCATGAAGATGCTATTGTACTGGTAGCTGTTGACTATACAGTGTAAACATAAATTACATTTTATTTTGTGACATATTCCTCTAAAGTAGGAGTATGTCAATAAACTTTTATTTTATATTATTCTTTATATGATAGTGAATACAGTATATTTAAGGGAGGGAATAATATGGTCTATAATGAACCAGAAAATATTCGTAAAATTGGGAATTTAACTGCTTCTCAGGCACCTAATAACTTACTTGAAGACTTTATAAATAAAGCAGATAGATCATTAATAAATAGTATAACTGTTCAAGTTAGAAATGAAGAGATGGTAAATGATATTAATCGTACAGAATCTCAAGTAATAGATGGAAATAACAAAGTCTTCTACACTCAACATTTTCCTTTAGCAGATACAAATTCTAGTTACACACTTATTAATAATGAAATTAAATGGGTATGGACAGATGATATTAAAGTATATACATGGGGTACTAAATATGATGAAAGTACTAAATCAGAAGTTACTATAATAAATATTAATGATAAAACAGGAATGGTAGAGTTAGAAACTGCACCATCTTCAGATTCTATAGCTTGGATTACATGTGATTATTATCATTATTATAATGAAATGGACTTTGAAATAATAAAAGAAGTAGCAGCCATTGGAGCATTATTAAGATGGGCTAGAAGAGAATATTTCTGGCATCCTGATAGCATAAGAATTGGACCTTTAGATGTCAAATATATTCCAAGATCTAGTAAGTTAGGTTCTATAGAAGGAGGATTACCAACTACTAGAATATATCAAGCATATATTCATGGACTAAATCTATTGAAAAAGAAAGCATTTGCTAAGACTGATGATAAAACTATAACTAGGATTAAAAGAATGGAAGAGAAAGAAAGTGATATTCCAACATAAGGGGTAATAAAATGTTCTTTTTATCAAGTATACTAAAGAATAATTATATTCTGAAAAAAGTAGAGGAAATAATAATAGATGAAATATATGGTACTACACAATCTATAGATACTTCATATGAGATACAAGGATTAATTATACCTTTAACTGTAGAAGATTTAAGATATGAATTATCTGGAATATACAAAGTTGGAGATGCAAGAGGGTATTTCTTGAAAGAATTTGCAATAGGAACTAAGATTCTATCTATAGAAACAAATGATATATTAGTAGATGGTTCTATTAATTATAGAGCTGATCTTTATAATGATTATAAATGGAGCACTATTGAATTAAGAGAGGTATTTCTAAGGAGAGTACAGGAATAATGGCTAGAACAAAATCCAACTTAAACAAATTTACTAGAGGATTTAGAAGAATAATTAGAGAAGAAATGTATAGAGCTTCTTTTAGAATACCTAAAGAAATATCTAATGCTTGTCCTGCTCCAGGAATGAAAGGATCATTTGGAGGGAAATATATTAGAACAGAAGGTGGAGCAATGTTTGAAATATTTACTACTTTTCCTAGAATAATTGCTGTATATGCTATGGAATTTGGTAGAAGAGAATTACCAGCTAGAGAACGTCCTTATCCATTATATATTAGAGGGAAACCAGTTATTAAAAGAAGAAGGAGAGCAAAAGGAGTATATCAAGAAAAACCAAGTGCAAGAGAACAAGCTAAATATGATGAAGAAGGATATATTATAAGATATGGTCCAATTGGACCTCAGAAAGCTAGACCATTTATAGTTCCTACATGGATAAGAGAATTTAATAATCTAAAGAAAAGAATTGGTATTAGACTGATAGAATTAGTTAAAAGGAGTAAAATATCTTGAGTTTTACATTTGAAAGAATTACTAAAGATCTTATAGAGTTTTTAAGAGATAAAGTAGAAGATCCTATAAGTAGAGGAAAAGAATGGATATATCCAGATTATCCAAGAGTAGATGCTAAAATGCCTAGGATCTCAATTATACAATCTGGTTCTCCTTTTCTAAGAGAATATATTAGTAATAATCAATCAATATGGAATATAACATTTACAATAGATGTATGGACTAATTCTAAAGTTAAAGTAACTATTAATGATGAAATATATTCAGGAAGTAAATTAAGAGAATATTTAACCGATCAAGTTGTATCTGCATTTATTGATAATAAATCTATTTTAGAATCTTCTTATGGAATTTTAGATGCATTACCAGGATCAATCTTTACACATCCTTATAATGAAGAATTGGATGAATATAGAAAGAGTATTCCTTTTACATTTAGTATAGTACGAATTACTGGATAATATATATAAATAAGGAAATATAATTTATTTATTGAGATCAAGAAGATCTTATAAAACCAAGTAAGGGAGGTTATGTATAATGCCTACAGTTATAAAAGGATGGAAAGCTGAAATCTGGTCCACAGCTACTGCTGGAGGACAAACTCTGTACAAAATAGGATATGCCGAATCAGCTACTGTAGATATTGATTCTGCTGTAGATGAGTTCTTAGCTGTTGGAGAATGGTCTCCTGTGGCAATTGCTGAAGGTCCTCGTATTCTAACAGGTACACTTTCAGAAGCATGGGTTGATAATACACATGTTGCATTTATTTATGGTGATGTAACTACACATGAACAGTTCAAGTGGCAATTATATGTTTATAATACTACAAATAACTTGTATATCTGGGCATATGACTGTTTGATAGAGTCTTTGAGTCTTGATATTCCTGCTGATGGATTTCTAACACAAGATGTAGATTTCAGAGCAACGTACTGGGTATATGGATCCTTCTAAGATCAAATTAAAGGGGATATCTCTTGTCTTCAAGTCATTATTCAGAAACAGAGAAAGCTATAATTGGATGGACATTAGCTACCAAGGGGTATATATCTCTTAACTGGAAATTTAAGAGGACAGGGGAAAACCGTTCTTTCTTTTTATGTCCTGTTATTGGAATTATAAGTCCAGATTATTATTTCCTAGATAGATTTGATAAAGTAGTTAAATGTGGTAATATTAGACATAAAGGACTTCCTAAATATGGAAGACAAGATTATATTTGGCAAGTTAATAAACAAGAAGAAGTATATAGAATTTTAAAAGAAGTTATTCCTTACTTGCCTAATAAAGAAAAAATAAAACTAGCAGAATTGGTTATGGAATTCTGTGAATTAAGAAAGTATGGAACACTTAAGAAGAAACCATATTCTGATAGAGAAAAAGAAATAGCAGTAGAAATAACTGCTATCAATAAAAAGAATAGGAGAGGTGGTAAATGAGTGAAGAAAGAGAAGTAGCTCAGATAGGGGATTTAGTTGATACAGAAGCAGAGAAATGGGTTAAAATTGATCTAATAGACAAAGAAGTACGTATCAAGAAGATACTACTTGGTTCAATGGGTAATATTACTAAGAAAGCAGGTGATGATCCATTTGAAAATCTTATATTAATGATTCTTGAAGGTCTAGTAGAACCCAAGCTTACAAGAGATGATATTGAAAAAATGAATCCACTAGTAGCTAATGAAATTGGCATGTCAATTGCTGAGTTCAGTGGAATGACAAAAGAATCAGCTAAGAAGATCAGAAATTTATAAGAAGTGATTATGGTTGGAGTATATGGATATTAATGCATGAATTCCATATTGCTGATCCAAAAGTTGTAGCTAGATGGACTCCAGAGTTCTTATATTTCATGGCTAAAGGACTAGAGAAATATAATAAGGAACTAGAAAGAGCAAGGAAGAAAGCAAGTAGAAAAGCTAAAAGGAAGCATTAAATCCCCTTTTATATTTAAAAGGAGGTAAATAAATATGGCAGAAGTTGGACGTCCTATATCAGAAATTATTATTCGTTGTATGATTGAGTGTAAACAGACTACAAAAGGTTTACAGAACTTACAGGAAGAACAAAAGAAAACTATTAAGATAGGAGATCAATTAAAAGATAATCATAGGAAAATTCAAGATAGTGTTTTTCAAACTGCTAAAAGTTTGGAAGAATTAAAGTCTTCTTTAAGAGAAGTTACACAAGTACCAGAATTTAGACCTAAAGTAAATATTAACGAAATAGTTAAAGAACTAGAACGTTTGATGGGTTATGAAATTAATTTAGAAAAGAAAGTAGGAGACTTAAAGAAAAAATTTGCAGAAAAGATGGAAATAAAAGATATCAAAGGAGCAGAAAGTGTTAAGAAACAATTAATTAAAATAGAAGAAGAATTATATAATGTTCGTAAAACAAGAACTTCTTTGATAAATGAATTAAAAGGATCTATGCCAGGAATAATAATTCCAACACATGTTGAAACTAAAGAATCTTATCTTGAAGTTCAGGCTTTAGTTAAAAGATTATATCAGTTAAGAAATAAACAGAAAGAAGTTATGGAAGAATGGTTGAAGTCTTCTAAAGAAGGTGCTACTGCAACTGCTAAGAATTATAAAAAACAGTTTGATCTTTTAACTTCTGAAGTAGAAAAGACTAGGAATCTTATTCAGCAGTTATCAGGAATAAGTGTTACTACTAAATATGATATTGCTCCTGTTCGAGGAACAATTGAAGAAGCATTATTAAAACAAATAAATATTGCTCAACAGAAACTTAAGGATCTTTTTAAAGCAGAAATGCCTCCTAAAGAATTACAAATATTTCCTAAAATATTTAAAAAACTAACTTCTGAAGAAATAATTGAAAAAGTTCCTATAGTTAAAACAAAAGCTGAATTAACTCAAGAAATTACTAGAGTTCTTAAAGAAGATATTAAAGCACCTGAAAAGGCTATTCAGGAAATAATTAGAAAGGTTGTTAAAGAACCTGAAGAAATTCCAAGAACAGCTACTATTGTTGTTGATTTAAATGAAGAACTTGTAAAAAGAGGACTAGAACCACTTACAGCAGTTCAAGCTTCTAAATTAGAATTTGATTTAATGCCTACTGGGTTATCTGAACTTGAACAAGCAATTTCTATTATTAAAGATTCTCAGAAATCACATGAAAGAACTATTGAAAAAGTTGAAAAGGCTGGAATAGCTCAGACAGAATATGGTAAAGGAGTAATTCATTGGGAACAAAAAGTTATTGATCAATATCAGACTGTTCTAAATCTTTTAGGAAAATTTCCTAAGTATATACTTGGAACAGGAATAATGGAAGAAGCTAAAGAATTAATTGCATATCTAGAACAAATTAAAGCAACTATAAGAACAATACCTACTATAGAAGAAGTTAAAGCTCCTGATATTTTGAAAGATGTTCCAAAAGAACAATTAGTAAGATGTAAAGTAATATGTGATGAAGCAACTAAGAAAATAAAAGAATTAACTTCTACTAAAATATCTAAAGTGGTTTATGAAGCAGAAGTACCTCCACATGTAAGAGTAGAACCATTAACAATACTAGTTAAATATGTACAAGAAAAACTTCCAGAAGTAAAAATTCCAGATGCTATTCAAAAGATTGTAAGTGAATATGAAGGAGAGATGCCTCCAGAAACATATGAAGCTATTCTTGATTTTGCTTTAGGAAAGATTCCAGAAGTACCTCCTGCGGTACAAAGTTTAATGTACAAATATAGACCATTAGAAGAACCAGAACTAAAAGAATTATCTCAGTTTATAGAATTGGTTCATAAAGAAGTACCTACTGTAAAATTAGAACCATATTTAATAGATGTTGAATATGCTAGAATTGCTCCTCCAAAACTTGATCCTATCAGACAAGATATTAAAGTTATGGAAGCAAAGATTCCAGATTTTGAAGTACCTCCTGCTGTTAGGGAAATATTACATAAAGAAGAACCAATTCCTATTCAAGAACTTGAACCTTTAATAAGATGGATTAAACCTCAGTACGAAAAAGTAGAAGATTTAAAACTTCCTCCATTACTTAGAGATATTAAAATTGTTGAACAAGAAATTCCTAAACCTGAAATAGAAGCTGCAGAAATTCCAATACAATGTAAACTAATATGTATGGAAACAACTAAGGAAGCTTTAGATAAAGTAACTGGTAAAAGAGAAATTGAAATTTCTCTTCCTCACGCACCAGTAAGAACGTTTGCTAACAGAATGTCAAGTGATGTTGGTGCAATCAGTACTGGTCTTTCTGGTTTAAGCAGATCAATTGGATCTTCATTTCAACTTATGAGTGATAGGGCTGAAAGATTCAGAGCTACACAATTAAGATGGATCGGAAGAGACTTGATGAGAATTGGATTTATGATCACAATATATGGCAGAATGTTTTCTACTACATTTCAGAAAGCTGCAACTGCTTCAGCAGATTTGGAAGGAGCATTAATGGACATTGGAGATGTTTTAGAAGATATGGCAGATATTATTGGTACAACTATTGCTCCAATCTTTGAAGCATTACGAGGTCCATTAGAGGCTATTCAAGATTTCTTAGAAATGAACGAAATAATTGCTGCTGTAATTGGAGTAGTCATTCTTATTGGAAGCGCATTTGTACTTCTAGCTTCACAAATGTTCTCTGTTATTGGAACTATTACAGTTCTAAGATATGGACTTGTACAAATAGCTGGATCAGCTCTTGGTGCAAAAACAGAAGTTAGAGGATTAACTGATATGTTAAAACTTCTGTTTGAAGTATTGATGGGTGCAACAAGAGTTCAAAGAACAATGGTGCAAGAGTTGGGATTATCTCAAGAAGAAACTAAGAAGTTTGCTTTAGGAATAGACGATACTATTATGAAATTAGAAGCATTTCTTGGAAGTGAACAAGCTTTAATGAAGGCAGGATTTAAACCTGTTCAGAAATTATTGGATGGACAGGAACAGACATTTAAATTGTTTGGAGATACTGCTTCAAAAGTTGGAGAAGAAGTTGCTAAGTCTTACCCTGGAATTCTTCCTGTATTCAATAGAATTGTAAATGCTAGTGAAAGTTTATATCAAGAATGGCAGGAAGGAAAAGAATATTCTAAAAAATTAATAGATAATATTAAAGAATTAGTAGAAGTTAAAGATGAACTTAGTAAAACTACTGATACTGCTACTAAAAAAGAATTGAAAGGAAGAATAGCTAGTTTAGAACAAAATATTAAATACGCTACTTCTTATAATACATTACAATCAGCTATAGTAAGAACTACAGAAGATGGTAGAAGATTTCAGAAGAATGCTTTGAAAAATATACAAAAAGAATTTAAAGGTGTTTTATCTATAATAGAGGAAAATGCTGAAGGATTAAATCTTTTTGGAAGATTTATTAAAAATACTATAAAAGAAATTATTCATGCTATTGACATATATAAAGAAGAAAATGATTTAATAGATAGAAATGAAAAATTAATGACAAGTCTAAAAACAAGGATCAAATCAGTAACTGGAGTAATGAAATTACTTGGAAGAGCTGCAATTGGTGTAATAGGTGGATTTATTTTAATGGCTGCTATTGAACCTGTTATAGAAGGAATTCAGGGTCCATTAGAAGTTATAGGAGATATATTTTCAAATATTATAGATACTTTACAACCAGCTATTGACGCTTTTGCAGATGTATTAGAACTTATAGGAGAAATACCATTCTTTGGACCTATATTGCAAGCTGCTATTGGTATGTTTCTACTAGCTTTAGCATTAATACCTGGTACAGTATTAAAAGGAATAGCTGCATTTCTTAAATTTCTATTACATATTGATGCTGGTAAACAGAAGTCAGACGAATTTAGAAATATTCTAAAAACTACTTTTCTAGAATTTAAAGAAGGTATTACAACAACCATTCCATTTATGCAGGTATTAACTAATGAATTCTCTTTACTAGAATCTAAAATTAAAACAGTAGCAATAAAATTAAAAGAAGTAACAGCAGGAGTGGAAGGAACAGTAAAAGATGCTCCTTTGGATGTAGCATGGGAATTTAGTGTTATGGCTGGAGGAACAGAAGTAGCTAAGAAATCTTTAGAACAAATAACTGGAGCAATGGATACTACAATGAATACTGCTAATCAAATGGTTTCTTCAGTTAAAAAAATAAATACAAGTATGGAACCCAAAAATATTTCTAGTTCAGCATATGCATATAATATTCTTTCTAAAAATGTTAGAGTAGCAGGTGGTACACTAGAAGATACTTCTGTTCATGTGAAAACAACTGTAGAAAATGCTAAAGCAATGACTGATGGATTGAAAGGATCTTCTGATGAAATGGGAAAAGTAAAAAGTGGAGTATCAGGTGCAGTTAAAGGACTTAAGAATTTTGCTTCTGGAGCATTTAAGGGATTTGCATATTTAACATTATTTGGAATAGCATTACAAGCTTTAGAACCTATATTAGAACCATTAGCAGAAGCATTTCAAATGATGTTTGAACCATTAGAACCAATATTTGAATTGATAGGAGACTGGATTGAAGAAAATCCTGAATTAGTACAAGGATTATTTTTGATAATAGCAGGTTTATGGGCTGCAAATAAAATATTAGGTCCATTTGGAGGATTGCTAGGTGGAATATCTAAAATAACTGGTAAAGTAACAGGAGGAATTGGAGATGCAACGGACAGTGTATCAGGATTTTCATTTGAAAGTGCTGCATCAATGGCTGGGATGGCAGCTGTTATTGCTTCAATAGCTGGATTAGTTCTTGCATTTGCTGAATTAGCAAGATCATTTAAAGAAAGTGGAATATCAATTGACCAGTTTGCAGAATTAATTCTTATAGTATCTGTTGCAGGAGGAGCTTTAATAGCAGAAGTCACTTTACTTTCAAAATCATTCAAACAATTTTCTTATGAATCTGCCGTTTCAATGGCTGCTATTGGAGCTGTATTAGCTGGTCTAGCAGGATTAGTAATTGGTTTTTCAAATTTTGTTAAAGCTGTTGGTGAATCAGGAGTTAAAATAGGAGATACTATAAATCTTATTGTATCGTTCTCTATATCTTTAGGAATATTAGTTGGAATAATTGAAGTACTTGCTGCAGTAATGGGTAGACTAGGAGCAACATGGGAAACAGCTCTGAGTTTAGCAGCTGTAACTGCAATTATTGTTGGTTTAAGTCTTCTTGTTGGTTCCTTTGGCGATTTAATTAAAGCAGCTAGTGAATCAGGATTTACTTTAGGAGAAATAACTGGTTTCTTAAATGCAACTATAACATCAGTTGGAATATTAATTGGAGTATTAGCTGCTGTAGCAGGAGTATTAAGTGCTGTAACAGGAGGACTTGCTGCCGCAGGAATTGCAGCATTAGGATTCTTAGTAATTGCATTTGCAGAACTAATTAAAGCAGTTGCAGTATTTATTGAAGCAATAGTATATATGGCTAAGAACTGGAAGAAAATATCTAAGATGTTACTAGAAATAGGACCAACAATTGTTAAAGCAATTGAAAATACTGTTGATGAAGTATTAAGAGTTTTAAAAGATAAAGTTCCAGAATGGATTAGAATGTTTGGTGAAGCAATGAGAAGAATTAGAGAAGCAATAATTGCTGAAGGACCATCTATAGCAAATGCTATAAAAGATATAATGAGTGAACTCGGAAGAATAATTGGTTCAGCTTTAGCAGGAATACCTTTGTTGTTTAGTAATATGTTTGCTGAAATATTTAGAGGGATAGGTGAAGCAGTAAATATATTAACTACAGCATTTGGAGAAATGTCTAATAAAATAGTAACGTCTTTTTCTGAAATGTTTATATCTATCTTTAAGACGATAGATGAACAAATACCTCTTGTTGTACAAGCATTTACTTCTATGACAAGTGATATTTTAAATGCGGTTGGTTCTGGGATCGAAAGCATAGTTACAGACTTTGGTACTTTAATAGGAAGGATAATGAGTGTTATAGGAGAACAAGTATATCAGTTAATAGACTTAGGATCTGATATAATATCTAATATTCTTGAAGGAATAGGAGATGCTGCTGAACAAATTGGAGATGCTTTTATAGGAACTATGGAAAAAATAGGATCAACAATTGGTTCAGTAGTAAGTGTTGGTGCAGATATTATAGCAGATATTTTAGAAGGAATTGGTGATGCTGCAGTTGTGATAGGAAATGCCTTTATTGATACCATTTCAGAAATAGGAGATGTGATTGGAAGTGCTATAGATGTTGGTGGAGATATAATAGCAGATATTATTACTGGTATTGGAGATAATATTTACAAGATAGGAAATGCTACTAAAGATGTAATTAAAAAAGTAGGAGAAGTAATAACTGATAATATTGATACTATTACACAATATGGTACTGATATAGCAGAAGCAATTAAAGATGGTATAACAGCTGGAGTAGATGTCGTTAAAGGAGGAATAGGAGAAATAATTGATCACATTATATCAGGATGCCCAGGAGGAGGATTACAGGACATGTCTAAAGTAGGATATAAATATGGAAATCAAATGTCAAGAGGAATGGCAGATGGAATGTTAGGAAGTCTTAAACATATCAAAGATTCTGTGTCTCAAGCAATAAGTGGTTCTATAGAAATTATTGAAGGAGGAATAAAGATCGTAGGAGATATTGCAACTGGAATTGGAACTGCAGTTGTTATAGGAATAGCTGGAGCTGCAAGTGCTGCTGGATCAGCAGTTGAAGGACTTGGGAATATCATTAGTGATGGAATAGAAGGAATACTTACTGGGTTAAGAAATATTTTCTGTTTCTCTCACATTATTCCAGAAGCAATATTAGATGCAGTTGATCCGTCTGTTAAAGCAATGTCTATATTAGGAGATTCAATATCAAGTACTTTAGGTGGATCAATTAGAGATGTTTCTAAAGTGTCTGAAGATATATCTTCCGCAGCATTATCTGAACTGAAAAATATGGAAGAATTAATTGGTAATCCAGAAATTCAGATAACTAGTAGAATAGGTGAAATGATTGGTCCAGGAATGTTGACAATTCCAACTGGAGCAGCAGTTGCTCCATCTCCAACATATTATAATGATTTCTATATTACAATTTCTGCTAGAGAATTATCTCCACAAATGACAGATGCAGAGAAAAGAAATTTAGCAGATGACTTATCTAAGCTAGTAGCAGAAAAAATAAGGAGGACTTAACATGCCAAATATTAAATTTGTACCAACTTCAGATACCGATGACACACTTGTTTTAAGTGGAATATTTAGACCATCAAGATTAATTAAAAATATTAAACATACATGGAGAAGAAGAAGACCATCCTCAAGTACAAGACCAGTAAAGAGAGCTAAAGATAGAAGAGAAGATCTTGTAGTATATACTTTAGAAGGTTCATGTGATTCTGCTGTAGCAGAGAAGCTAGAAAGTTTCAGTAAAGATGCATCAACATATTATTTTTATAACCCTCTTATTAGTCCAGATACTGTAATATGTGGGGATCATCAGACTAGATGTCCTGCTTCAGGAGGAAATTATGGTTATGATCAGATAGTTTTTACATCATGTGAAGTAGAATTATTAGCTGGTAAGAAACCAGGATATGAATATAAATATAGAATAAATCTAGAAGAAGCAAAGGAGTATTGAATATGAAGAAAAGATTATTTATAGAAATGTACAATAAAATACTGAGGGAGATTAATGCCTATTAGAATTATTCCTCCACAATTAACTAAGACTGAATGGAATGCTTTACTTTATCTAGCTTTAGCTAAGACTTCAAGTTTTATAGTTAGAATAAATGAAGGATATTATGAAGCAATATGGGCATATGGTACATATGGAGGACAATCTGAAACAACTCAAGCTGGAAGATTAGCTTATGGAGGATCAGGAAATCAGGGAGGAATAAGTGGTTCTTCTTTTGAAGCAGTTATTGAAGCATGTCTTAGTACATTATCAAATGGAGGAAGTATTTTAACTAAGTCGGCTTCATATGAAGTAGATGATCAAATAGACTGGTCACAAAATGATATTATGTTATTTGGAGAAAGAGGTACGATCTTTACTTTTCCAGACACTTTATCAGTAGATAGAACAATGATTGATATGACTGGAGATAGAAATAGAATAAGCAATATATTCTTTGATGGTATTAGAGATCAGGTTTCAGGAAATCAAGATGCAGTTCTTATTGATGGAGGATTATATAATACTATAGACAATAATAGATTTGAAGCATTTACTTCAGATGCAATAGTTTGTGATAATGCTTCTTCATATTGTTTTATTACAAACAATTTAATATATGATATTTATTCTAGAGGATTAAATCTTAATGATATTAGACATTCTGTAATATCAGGAAATATTTTAAGACATATTGGAGTTTCAGGAGTAGACACTGATGGTGCATTATATAGTACATTTGCGTACAATATATTTGAAGATACTTCTTTCTGGGCTAATGATAATGCTTTAGAACTTGAACAGGAAGAGACTAGTCCAACACATACTGAATTTTGTACGGTTATAGGAAATACATTTTTGAATGGATATTGTGGAGTACATATTAATTCTGGAAGAAATAATACAGTTATTGGTAATTCATTTGATAGTTTTGTATATGGAATAAGAATACAGACAGCTGGAGGTACAAGATACTCTACTAGAAATATTATTAAAGGGAATAGATTTGGTACTATAACAACCAATCCAATTATAGAAATAGATGCTAATCAAGATTATAATGTAATAGTAGGGAATATATTTCCAGACAGTCCTAATAATGATCTAAAAGGAGTTAATGATGAAATAGGACATAATATAGGTGGATAAAATGAGTCAACATCTTAAAATAGTAAGTTACATTATAGAAAAAAGAGATTCTACTTATTTAGCTAGAGATAAATATGGAAAAATATTTTCTAAATCAGATATTTTCAAAACAGTAATTGATGATGTTATTTCTGAAATAAGTTATGTTGGAGGAGGAAAAATATTTATTACTAAATCTGTCATTGCTTCTTATTCTGGAAAAATATACATAACATCATCTAATATTGAAATGGAAGGAGAAAAAGGACACCAATTAACTCATACTGGTACAAATTTTGCTTTTCATATTCAGGGAACTCTAGATAATTATATAGATAATATAAGATTGAAAGATATTAATTTAAAATGTAGCAATGGTTCTGAAGAAGACGGATTTACTTTTGTATATGTAGAAAACAGTATAATTGAAAACTGTTCTTTGAGAGATTCTCATGAAGAAGGAATAATATTATATGATTGTAGAAATGTTAAAATAATAAAAAATAATCTGGACAATTGTGGTCAAGACGTTACTAACCCATCTATAGAAATAAAAGATACAGCTACAGGAGCCGATGTAAGAAACAATTATATTGGATATAATAAAATTATTAATTCTCCAAAAATAGCTATAACTGTAAGAGGAACTAAAAATACTGTTATTGAAAATAATATTATTACTAATTCATCAATTACAACTGCAGATAAGATAGGTTCAGCTGGAATAGTAATATGGGCTGGAGGAGAAACTTCAGAAACTGATGTTGATGATGTAATAATAAGAGAAAATATGATTGATACTCCTTATGCCTATGGAATCCTTATAAATTCTGGAGGAACAAACTCAAATAATCATATAAATATTTTAAATAATACAATTATAAATGGCAAATATTTTGGAATAGGAGTGTTTGGTGATTCTACAAGAGTAGGAATAGATCATAATACTATTAAAAATTGTATTTATGGAGCAATTCAAGTTCAAAATAAACCTAGATATGGAAGAATACATGGTAACTTTTGTATTGATAGTCCAGTATCATTTACTACAACAAATATTATAACATTATATGATAATGTTACTGATTGGATAATTGATGGAAATACATTAATATTTAAAAATAGTGGACAAGGTCAACATTTAATAAGTATTCAAAATCAATGTAATAGAAACAATATTTTAAACAATTATTTGTATAGACCTGATCTTAATAATAGAGGTATTGTTATTTCTTCAAATTGTGATGATAATATGATCCAAAATAATAGAATATTAAATAGTTGGTCATGTGTTCAAATATGGTCAGCAGATTGTCAGAATACCTTGATTCAAGGAAATTATTTTAATAGAGGATCTCTTTCAATAGGTGAATCTGGGAATATAAGTACTGTAATAAAAAATAATTATAGTTTTAATCCAATAGGTAAAATATCTAATCCTTTTGAAAATATATATAATACAATTTCATGGAGTAAAGGAAATCAATCTAGTCCTACAGCAGATACTACTTACATTATAAAACAAATTGATATGATAATAACGTCATATGGAGGTTCTAATGTGGATATAACTGTTTATGATTTAAATGATAATATAATAACTGAGAATGAATTAGAACTATCAGCTTTATATCTACCAGTAGGATATAAAATAAATTGGGGATCATTTACTTCAGATCCAACAGTCATAATAGGAGGTAATTAAATGATAAATAAACCTTTTAATAATAAAATATACTTAATATCTTTGGAGGAAAATTTAAATGCCAAAATGGAGAAAATATGATGTAGATGTAGATATTGGAAATATAGATCTTAGAACTACTTTTGGAGCTAATGTAGAAGGTAATATTGTAATGTGGGTGCCTAAAGAAAAACGTCTAATTGTTGGTATTACAAATAACACAGATAATAAAGCAGAAATATGGATTTCAGATGATTTTGGTGTTAATTGGACTATAGTTTATCAAGATGCTCTTCCTGTTACTTCAGGTCAATATTGGAGAGATACATTTGTTGCTAGAAATGGAACTCTATTGATAGGAGGTTCTCATTATAATATATATTCAAAAGATGATGGTAAAACATGGGCAAGACTTGGTGATTTAGGTGATTTTCCAATGATGAATTTTACAGAAGACAAAAACGGAAATTTATATGCATGTAGTCATGGTCCCGCTATTAATAAATCAACAAATGGTGGAGATAATTGGACAACAGCTTGGAGTATTGGAACATGGGATGAACATTTACATGGATGCTACTATGATAAATGGAATGACAAGTTTTGGCTAACAATGGGCGATATAAATAAATATATTATGAAATATGATAACACTTTAACTTCAAGAGAAGGTTTGTTCCAGATCTCATATAGAGGTGGTATAAATCAATATATAGCATGTATAGTTACAGATAATGCTTTATATTTTACAACAGATATGGCTACTCCAACATTAATAACAAGAGCTTATACTGATATGAGTGATTATAATCATTGGGTTATGCCTTCACAAGTTGGTCCTGTAGTAAGTAATATATATAGTGCTACAGCAATGGGAGATCTTTTCACAGTCTGGGGAACAGATTATCCTTATTTCTCATTTAGTTATGATGGTGGAGAAACTTGGTGTTACTTACAAATTGGTGATGATAAGACTGTAGAATGGGCTTTTGATGCTGGTAATTTTGTTCTTATAATTACAGAAACTTCACTTGTTTCTATTTCTAAAGAATCACTTAGAAATATGAAGCCAGCAAACCATCAAATTATAAATATAGATTATGTAACAGCAGGATCAACAACATATTCTATGAAAGTACCAATTAGAAAATGGAATTCAATAATGGTATATACTGAAACAGATGGTACCTGTGGTTTTGAACCATATATTTATTATTATGGTAATGAATATATAGTAGATTCAACAATTTCTCATAGTGGTACAGAAAGAAAACTTACAGACTTGACAGCAAAAGCAAAAGGTGCACAGTATATAAACTTTCGTTATTTTGCTTCATCATATAAAAGAATGGCTGTTGTAATATTAAGTGATCCTGTATAATATTAAACTCTTTTAAATGAGAGTGTAATAAATGGGTGATTTTAATCCTGTTGATTTTTATTCTGTTGATTTTTATGATGGATTAGATTATAAAGTAATACCTGTTAGAATTGGAATATATGAACTTGGCGAATTCAAAAATATCTTAGTTAATATTAGAATAAATGAAATTGTAGCTGAATTTAAAAATCTATTAACAAGGATTAGAATACAAGAACTCCCATTATACTTTAAAGATATTCTATCAAGAGTTAAAATAACATCAGTATTTCCTTCAACTGATGTTCCAGAATGGGATATTAAATTATATAGAATAATAAATGGATCAGAAATACAATTATCATTCAATAATCAAGAAGTAATAGAAATAGAAACAGAACAAATAGCTAATAGAGAAATAGGAAATTTCAGAATTAGAATGACTAATGAACCTATTCTTCAAGATATTGAGTCAGCAGATGCTATTGAAATATTTATGAGACATACAGGAGAAGAATGGTCCAAAATATTTACAGGACAGGTTATTAAAGCTCCAGAAGAATTAACAGACGAAGGAGATAGATTTATTAATGTTAATGGAAATGATTTTGGACTACTTCTTAAAAAATATTCTTTTACAAGAACATATACAGACGCAACTTTTGCTGATATTATAAAAGATATAGTAGATCCAATTACTAAAAAGACAGGTACTCCATCTCCAACAGAAAAGAAAATAACAGTTAATAATGTTGAAGGATCAGATATTATAAGTTGGGAATTTGAAGATTACACTTATTGGGATGCTATTAAAGAGTTATGTGCTAAATATAATTATATTTTTTATGTTGATGAGAATAAAGACTTAAATGTTTTTAAAAGAGGAACTAAGTATGGAGATTATCTTAATGAACCTATGCTAGAAAAATACAAATATTATACAACAGTGGAATATATTATAAATTATCAGGAAGTAATTGGTGCAAGAACAGATGTATTTAATCCAGAGAATAAAGATGACTGGTCAGAAACTACAAATAATTATACAGGAAGTGCTTTAAATTATAATAATCAGCCTAAAACTGTTTATTTTGATGTTGGTACTCCAGCACAAGCAGGAATATATTATATTAAAGCATATACTACAGATACAATCAACACAGCTTTAATAAGATATTCTTTTTCTCCATCAGCAGATTGTTCTAACACATATAAAACATTTAAAGTTATGAGAAGACAGAACGATGAATTTAGATATAAAATACGTTTAGAAACAGATGCTTCAAACTATTATGAAACTACAGAATGGTACCATGATTCTGTATGGAATGAGAAAGTTGTAACTACAAATACTGCTACTGGATGGAATATTACTGGAAGTCCTTCATGGAATAATATAAACAGTATTTCATTTAATTTGAAATATCCAGAAGCATTGTTTGGTCAAGGAATATTTGGATTAAGTATTTTCAGTTCATTTGATAATATATTAAATGAACATTTTGATAAAATGTATTTTGAAGGAGATAGAGTAAGAGCTATAGCTTATGACATAACTTCTCAAAATAAATATGGTTATTCAGAAGGAGAAAAAATAATAGATGAATCTTTAACTTTAAATTCTCAGGCACAAGCAGTAGCTGAATATATGGTTAATTCTTATAAAAATCCACTACCAGTTGTTGAAAATGCAGAGACAGACTTTAATAAATTGGATGTAAAACCAGGAAGACTTATACAAATTAGTATTCCTGAAATTTCAGATTCATTTATTATTTCAAGTATTAGACATTCATTATTAGAAGATAAGAATATTGATCTGTATATGTTGTCATATTATCTTCCTTCAATAGAAACTGAATTGAAAGATTTAAAAACTAGAATTGCTTCTTTAGAACATAGAGTTGATTAAATATGGTAGGTATTAAACATAGTGAAACAGTTACAGATAATGTAGATACTGTTACTGCAGAGAAATGGAACGCTGATCATATTATAACAGGAAATATTGTACCACAAAATCCAGGATATTCCATAGGAAGTTCAACAAATCCATTTGTAGGTATTTATTTTGGAACATCTGATAGTCCTAAATTTAGAACATATAGATATTCTTCTTTAATCTTTGAAATTCTTAAAAATATAACTAGTGGCATTGTAAGACTTGAAGTTAGAGAAGCAGGTCCAGACGAGCTTGTATTCAGATCACATATAGGAACAGATATTTTTAAAATAACTGAAACTGGAGATATTATCCTCACTGGAAATGTAGATGGAGTAGATATTGCAAATCATGTTCATTCTGGAGGAAGTCTTGGATTAACAATTGATCATGGTACCACAACAGGAAAAAGTGATGATGATCATCCAGAATATTTAAGATTAAATAAATCTGGACAGACTCTTCAACAAAATTTAAGTGTTGCAGCAGGAATAACAATTGATGGTAAAGATATATCATCAATAGGTGAAGGATGGCATGCATCATCCACAAGAATAAAAATATCACCTCAAGATTTTAGAAGGGGTGGAGCAGCAGATTATTACTGTTCAGGATCTACAGGTTCACTACAAGGGTCAGGATCATTATGGGCAACATCTTATATACCAACAGGTTTCAAGGCAACTGCTGTTAGGATATATGGTTCTGCAGGAGTAGATATTGATATATATGAATGTAGAATAGATGATAATACTCTTGATAGCAGAGGAAGCGGTACAACATTTGCAGAAATTGATATAACTGATGTAACTTCATCATCTGTAAATTATCTAGCAATTAGAGCTACTAAGACTGCAGCATTTAGTGTATACGGTGGATATGTAACTATAGTTAAAGTTTAAGAAATTTACTTTTTCTTTTTCTTTTAGATCCAACTCTAATATACCATGTACTAGGAGGTAAACTAGATTCCTGTACTCCTAACATTATACTATCTACCCAATCATCTTTCTCATGTGTGTCAATAGTATACACTGATAATTGCATAAATGCTGTTTTATATTTTTCAGGTATTTTGATGTCTTTATGTTCTATTAAAGATTGAAGACCAAATTGCATTCTAGGTTTATTTCCTTTAAATGTTATTCCTTTTATTTTACATAATCTTAGGTCCTGTAAATCTCTTATTAACCAAGGAATAGCAGCATCAGCATTTACTATCATCACATTATAATCTCTTATTAAATGTCCTATTCTATTAATTATAAAATCTCTAGGTTTTTCTGTCCATTCTTCAGCATATACTAGATACCAGGTACTTCCTTCTTTCTGAAATATTGTGATAATAGTAGGATTTTTTGATCCAAAGTCTACTCCCATATAACTAGGAGAATTAGTATCGAAAGAACATGTTTTAACTTTAACTTCATCTCTAAGTCTTACAGGATTAAATAATGCTCCTTTAGGATTAAAAGAAGGTTCACCTTTCCATTTAGCATCAAACTTATCTTTAGATAATGTAGCTTCTGCTTCTTTAATTTCTGATAAAGAGATCCAATTACAATCAAATGAAGACCATGATTTTCTTTCCCAGTGTTCATATTTTTTTAGATCATTCCACATTTCTATAAATCTAGAAAAATAATATTCAGTTTCTGGAGTAGATGTAAATATGATAATTCCTGGTTCTCCAACTATTCTAGAATAAGAATCATCCATAATATTGTCTGGTATTAGAACAGCTTCATCTCCAAAATAAACATTAGGATGTTCTCCTAGAATCTGTTTTTCACTAGAAGTAAAAGATTTTATCCATGATCCATCTTTAAAGTTTAATTCAGTAACTTTTGGATCTCCTTTAATTAATTCTTCAATATATGGATGTTCTATGAATTCTTTAACAAAAGATTGTAATTTCTTGGCTTGTGTCCAACTACCACTTACTAGAAGAACTCTTACTCTTCTTCTTTTCTTTTTAGCATATACTGTACAGAACCATAAGGCTATAATAGCTAACAATAAAGTCTTTCCAGTTTTATTAGCAGAACATATTAGAATTCTTTTTGTAAGTTTTTTTACTAAGTCTAATAATTCTTGCTGTTTAATATTTGGAGAGAAAGGAGTAATATCTTTCATAAATTCTCCAATATCATTAATCCATACTTCTCTTTTTAACATAAAATATAATGACATTTAATAACCCTTATTTTTAAGTTTTTCAGCTATTTTATTAATATATTCTACTGGTATATCTTCACAAGCTTCTATAAAATCTTTGAATATATCTTCTTTATCTATTTCAGGTTCAGGATAATATTCTTTTTTAATCTTTTCATATTCTCCCATACATTTAACAATATCAGTTACTAAACCTCTTAACTCTCTGATCATAGATGGTTTAAAGAAATTCTGTTTATTTTCAAGAACAGTTCCAAGAGTAGTTTCTAGAACTTCTAAATGTGTTCTAATTCTTTCAAGTATACTTACATCTTCATTTAATCTTTTCTGAAAATATTCTTTAGTGTACTTATCAGCTTCTTTCATAAATTTCTGATATGGATATACATGTTTTCTAAAATGATCTCCAAGAGCAGTATCTGATATTGGATCTTTATCTTTTAACCATTCTTCTACTCTTTCCACAGACCATCCTTTTTCTAATACTAATTCATGTATTTCTTTCTTATATTTAGATGTACATGTTTTACATCTGGTACTGAAATATGACATGGTCCTCCCTCACATAGTTACTTAAACTTTTATATATATAAACATTAGCTTCATTAGGCATTAACTGTTAAATGAGTCTTTAATTACAAATATACATAACTATTTCAAACTCCTTCCAAACCCAATACTACATATATACTAATGTCGTCTATGGATAAAGATTTAAAAGTAAAATTTGATGGATGTTATGAATGGATGAATAATGCAAACAACCAAAAAAAGTAAGAAGGATTTCGTTAAAGAGTTATGTGAGGATAAAGGATACTCTTATAGAGATTTAGTAAGAGAAGGATTATTCAATAATGTTACTAAGGCTTTTAGGTATTGTAAGACATACTCTATAAAGACGATTTACTCAAATGAAAAGAATGAAGATAAAAAACAATTAAATACTTTATCTTTAAACGATTTAAAAAACTTAGATGGAGTAATTGATTTAAGTTGTGTATCTATAGTAAGACAAAAAGGAAAACATAAGAGAGATATAGGAGATACTTTAATCGGATATATTGATATAAGAAGTAAAAGAGTCTTTATAAATTACATTAAAGACTTAAAACAAAATAAAGTAACCGAAAACATGGTTATTACATTCTTAGAATACTTAAAGATAAAATTCAATTTAAAAATTCAAACTATAGGTTGCGATAGTGAATTTCCTAATTTACCTTACAAAATTGGTAAAGTTGCAAATTGGAATTGCTCAAAAAGTTATATAGAAAAATGTTTTGGAATTAAAAACAAAATTCTACAATACTTAAATATAGTAAAAGAAATTATGGGATTAACAAATAAAGAATTACTCACAACACATAAAGAAATAGTAAGAAGGATATACTTAGAAATTTTAAAAAGACATAAAGAAACTTTTACTTTAGTTTTAGAGGTAAATAACACAATTCCTTCAAAAGAGAAAAAAGAGATTATGGTTACTCATAGAGTAACAAATAAAAAAGGAGGTTTGATAAAATGACAAAAATAGAAGAATTCTCTAATATTGAATTAATAGAGAATTACAACAAAATTAAAATGATAAAAGGTATGATTGAAATAGAAATTAAAAGGAGAGTAAGAGAAGGAGAAATGAAAAATATCTTTAAGACTTCTTACCCTTTACTCTTACCATTTGATAGAAAAAAGAATTTTCATGACTTAAGAATAATGATTTAAAAGAGGTAAGAGAATTGGAGAGAAATACAATTAAACAAAACTACGAAATAGCTAATATTCTCTTAGAAAATATGTGTATGATAAAATGTAAAAAGACAATAACTAAAGAATGTCTTAAAAAGAAATGTGAAATGAAGACATTAATTGATAATTTGGATTACCATTACTCAATGGATTGGTATAAAATGATTTCACATGACGTTAAAAGAGTTATGAAATTATTCTTAAAGACGATTAAGATAACAATAACAATTAAGTGAAACACTCTTAATAAGATTGTTTCATGGTTAAAGGAATGTTGAAATAAGGAATAAGAAAAGGAATTAAAGACGTATTATTCAACCCTTAAACAACACAACAAAAACAAATAGGAAGGAGAGATAATATTACATCTATTGTTAATATAGGTTGAATACCTAAGTTTTTTATGGTGTAATTGTTTAGTTATAACTATTCACACAACACAAACCTTATAAAGAAACCTTAACACTTATGTTAATTACGGAAAAATAGAGGAATGAATTTGTCAAAAGAAACCAAAGACACACCAACCGAAGACAAAGACAAAGACAAAGAAACTTTAATGATGGAGATAGATTTAACTCCTCCCGAAGAAACCGTTGTAAGTGAATATCCCGCAACAAAAGGGCATTACTTTCGCCCTTTTTTGACTAAAGACGGAAAGCTAAAGAATGAAGGAAATTTAAAATCTATTGAAAAAATAGAAAGACGGGGTTATTTCCTTCTACCAAAAGTAAAAAAGATTATGGGGAGAGATAACTTCACAAAAGCTATGGTTGGTTTCTTAGAATCTCTTAACCAACACTACGAAAAAGAGATTAAAAAAGCTAAATCCTAAAGGTAAAGAGTCTTTAAAAATTTAGACTCTTTTCACTCCCTCTTTTTTTCTCAAAATAAATTTGAGGAAAAGAAAATAATGATACCAAAGAAAACTCCCTATTTCTCTAAGCATAATATCTTAAATCTTCCTATAAAGCATAAG
>Ga0209636_10001486_pt1 | contig 23776 bp, 23 predicted proteins | sample DeeMarSWOR152_54_FD_187464 | JGI IMG/M metagenome (GOLD analysis project Ga0209636, IMG submission 187464) | Marine sediment microbial communities from White Oak River estuary, North Carolina - WOR-1-52-54 (SPAdes) (version 2) | ecosystem: Environmental > Aquatic > Marine > Intertidal zone >...
CGAAGACATGCGCCGCACATGCCGATCCAATCGGCAAGAAACCACTCTCACACTATCATCCAGGCGCCCTAGTCATGTCAATAGCCACTGTCGGCTGTAACTTCCGTTGCCAGTTCTGCGACAACTGGGCCATAAGCCAAGAAAAAGAGATCACGGGAAGAGAGTTTCCACCAGAAGATGTCGTGAAGGCAGCCACAGACTATGATTGCCAAGGCATAAGCTACACCTACACAGAGCCCACGGTCTTCTACGAGTACGCCTACGACACTTCTGTCCTCGCCCACGACAAAGGAATCTTCAATACGTTCGTCACAAACGGTTACATGACGCCAGAAGCCCTTGAGACAATCGCCCCATACCTGGACGCGGCAACGGTCGACTTCAAAGGCGGCGGCGACCTTGAATTCTACAGGAAGTTCTCAGCTGTCCCATCTGTGGAACCCATCTACGAGTCCTTGAGAGAGATTAAGAAACATGACATACATGTCGAAATCACAAACCTAGTTGTTCCAGGAATCGGGGACTCCATGGAGAGGATATCAGAGCTTGCGTCATGGACGTCCGAGAACCTTGGGGAGGACACTCCTTTCCATCTCTTGCGGTTTCATCCGGACTACAATCTGAACACGGTCCGCTCAACAGAGATTAGGACTCTTGAGAAGGCATACGAGGCTGCCCGGGAATCAGGCTTGAACTATGTATACTTAGGAAATGTTCCCGGTCACAGATACGAGAATACCTACTGCCCAGAGTGCCAGAAAATGCTCATCAAGAGATATGGTTTCAGCATAGTCAGCTGGAACCTAACGGATGAGATGCGATGCCCCGATTGTGGAAGAGACATCGCTATCATTGGTAGGTTCCACGGAAAGAGTCCGTCGCTCCCCTACTCTGTCATCTAGCGTCTGTAAGCAGAACAAAACCTACTCTCAACTCCACTCTCAGAGAAAGTTATTAAACAAGGCCCTCTTCTTCTAGACTCTCGGGAATCTGGAAAGAGCTGAGGTAGATTGCCGTGCCCATAAAGCGCGTAGGGCAGGAGAGGAACATTCCTGTGCTGTTCATGATTATCCTCCTCAGCTCGTTGTCCGTGAACCTTGTAAGCCCAATCTGGCCTCTTTACATCAGCTCTATGGGGGCTTCGAAGGTGGAGCTGGGGTACATCCTCGCAGTGCCAAATGCAATCGCGGCATTCATGAACATCCCAGGGGGCACGGCCTCAGACCGGTATGGCAGAAGAAGGCTCAATGCCATCGGAACGTTCTTGGGTGTTTTTCCTCCACTCTTCTATATCTTGGCGAGCAATTGGGTCGATCTGATTCCGTGGGTTGTTGTGACCGGTCTATCAACAGGCTTGTACATGCCCATAAGATGGACGATCATCGCCGACTCCACGCGGGACGAGAGCCGTGCAATGACTTACAGCTGGATGAACATAGCGTTCCTTCTAGGGTCGACCGTCGCGCCTTTTCTGGGAGGTCTAATCGCTGATAGCTTCGGCATACATTCAACCTTTATCCTATACTTCGTCCTAATGGCGTCATGTTTCGTCTTCTCTCTGCTGCTGAAAGAAACAAGGATGCCCTCTAGCCAACGCAAAGACCAAAGCGTCGACGAAGTAGGGAGCAAGGGTCTTCTCTCAATCCTGCTAATCTTCTCCGTCCTAAACATTACACAAGCCATTGGCATGGGAATTTACGGCCCCATAACGCCCGGATTTGTTGAGGAAAGATTCTCAGCCGGCTATACTGATGTAGGAATCTTGTACGCGGTGGGATTCGGACTCTCCTCGATGGTTGTTCAGATCCCCGGAGCCAAACTTGCCACAAGATATGATAGAAAGAAGATAGTGCTTTTGACTATAATCGCTTCTGCCCCGTTTTTCGGTCTATTCGGGTCGTCTCGAAGCTTCCCCGAGTGCGTCATACTGATGTTCCTGTCGAATGCCATCCTCAATGTCTCATGGCCAGCCTATCAAGACCTTATGATGGCGCTGACTCCTCCAGCCCGTCGGGGACTAATGAACGGATTGGCATCCACATGCTTCCTGGGAGGGATGACAATAGGTTCAGCCATGAGCGGCGTACTCTGGGAGAGATGTGGCATGTTCTTCCCCTATTATCTTTCGGCAGCGATGGTGCTACTTTCCGTATTGCCAATATTTTTTGTGAGAGAAGCAGGCGGAAAGGCACAGCCTTAATAAGATTCTCTCCGCCTCACCTAATCTTGGAGCATCTATGTGGCGCATCCTCAGAGGAGACTCTATAGCCGTCTTGAGAGACAAGAACGCACGGGCCAGCCTCTCCAGATACTTCGCTGCGATGCAAGATGAGAAGCCAGCCAAGTTCCTGATCGCCAAGAAGCTTCCAGCCGAGTTTGACGGCGAAGACTCGCCTCAAGAGCTCTGGCGCATTCATGGTAGACTGACAAAGGAATTCCACCATCTCCAGCAAGAGATAGACTACCGCAAGAAGGAACTGGATAGTATAGACAGCCCTGAGAAGTCATATTTGGACCTGAAGATCGAGATAGCCAGCCGCATCTTGGAGAACTGCCATTTTTGCAGCAGAAGATGTAGCGTGAACCGTCTGAAGGATGAGCGTGGCTACTGCAAGTGCGGTTCTCAGATAATTGTCTCTTCAATGTTCCAACACTTGGGCGAGGAGCCTGAACTGGTGCCTTCTGGAACTATCTTCACGATTGGCTGCACAATTCGGTGCCTCCATTGCCAGAACTGGACAATATCCCAATGGTTCGAAAGCGGAGAGATCTACACGGCTAGAAGGTTGGCTTTGGCGGTTGAACAGCTGAGGAGAAATGGATGCAGAAACGCCAATCTCGTCGGGGGCGAGCCCACACCTTGGCTTCAGCAGTGGCTTCAGACATTCGAACATGTGAACATCAACGTTCCGGTTGTCTGGAACTCTAATTCCTACTACAGTGAAGAGACAGCTGAACTCCTCGCTGGGTTCGCCGATGTATACCTTCTTGACTTCAAGTACGGCTCCAACAACTGCGCAGAGAAAATCTCAAGTGCGCCTCACTACTGGGAGGCATGCACCAGAAACCACTTATACGGAAGCGAATTTGGCGAACCAATCGTCCGCGTCTTGGTCTTGCCCGACCATATTGAATGCTGCACGAAGGTTGTTCTCGATTGGATAGCCAAGAATCTCGGCGAAAACACGAGGACAAACCTCATGTTCCAGTACAGACCGGAATGGAGGGCACATGAGATTCCTGAACTGCGTAGAAGGTTGACGCGGGTTGAGATGAGCCGAGCTATGGAACTGGCCAAGGAATCTGGGCTGACCAACTTTATAACGTGATTTCCCAATAGTATCGAATTGTGAGTCGGAACAAGAGATTATGGGTAGGCGTAGATCATGTCAAGAGTTGCGAGAAGATCCGTTCTGGAACTCAACTTCAAGGCAGATGAGGAGTATGAAAATCCGTTCATCGATGTAGTCCTCGATTGCAGGTTCCAGTCGCCCTCAGGGAAGGAGTATATGGCTCCCGGCTTCTTTGATGGTCAGAATATCTGGCGAGTCAGGTTCTCACCGGACGAGACTGGCCTCTGGTCATACGAAACCATAACAAACGCCATGGACTCGTCTCTTCAGTCCGCTGATATGTTTGAGGTCGTAGAGCCAGATAGAGCAGTGAGAGGTTTTCTCAAGACTTGCCCGGGAAAACATTGGGGACTAGAGTATGAATCTGGCGAGCCATGCTTTATCCTGGGGGATACGATGTACAATCTTTTCGGCGTCGCATACTGCGGTCTAGACGTCGAGAAGGTGCTAAAGCGCCGCGCTCAGCAAGGGTTCAATATGATAAGGGCTAGACTTCAGGTCAGCCCCTACCATCCTCCACAAGGATACAGCGATTGGCAGACACGTCCAACTTGGCCGTGGGGAGGCTCACCTCAGAAACCCAGATTCGACCAGTTCAACCTTGAGTATTTCCAGGTTGTGGACAACGTCATGCGTCTTGCTGCCGATCTGGGCATCGGGTTCGAGATGATCATGGAAGCTTGGGGGTTCGAATACCCGTTCAACCAGCGAGACGTATTCATCCCTGAATACGAAGAGCTCTGGATGCGATACCTTATCGCTAGGTACGACGCTTTCACCAGCGTATACGTGTGGACTCTCATGAACGAATACGAATACTACCCAGATGGCGACTGGCGCTACAACCCAGAAGCAGACCTGTGGGCCATACGTACAGGGGAATATGTCAAGAGGACCGCGCCCCACGGACACCCTGTTGCAGTCCATAATGGACCCCGACATCCTCCTTTTGCCCGAAGGTTCAGGAGGGCGCCTAGAGTAATAGACCTCATCATGTTCCAGACTTGGGGAACGACGGGCGAGAGGGATTCATGGCTGGCGGCAGGGATCGAAGATGACATCACGTCTAGCTTGAAAGGCTGGAAAGGAGCCTTTATCTTCGCCGAATATGGGTATGAACGGAACCTAGAGTTCGAACTGAGGATTCCAGGACACAAGCACATGAACACGGAGCACACGAGACGTGGGGCTTGGAGAGGCACCTTCTGCGGAACGGGGGTTATTCATGGCTTCGAGAACACTTGGGGCCCTTGGTGGATGCCTGATGAGGATCAGGAAGGCATGAAATACCTGCTCATACTGAAGGATTTCTTCATGAGCATCGTTGAGTTTCATCGTTTCAAACCCGAACCCGCGATTGTCGATCAATCCGTTCAGTACGAACCTGGGACGAAACCTCTCTGCCTGGCAACTCAGGAAAAAGATGCCTTTCTGGTTTACCTCCCGGTTGGTGGAAGTGCTTTACTGAATCTTCCTAGGGAGCTGGGTTTGGCGGGCTCTTGGTTTGATCCTCGAACGGGGAGAATGAAGGAGGCGCTCGGCACGGCGGAGGAGGAAAAGAGAAGATTCAAAGCCCCAGACAAAGGAGACTGGGTTCTGATCCTAGGGAGGAAGAGATTAGCAATCGGAGACCATGAAGAAGCTGCCAGGGACATTCCAGAATGCGTCACAGGGTTGCTCGGTCCGGAAGACTGATAGGAGACGATTTGAGAGCTCCAGGCCGGGGATCGTGCTCAGGCAAAGCACTGTTGCTCTGTAAACTGCTCCCGACTCACTGTCTCACGAGGACAGAATCTCGGCTAGCCTGTAACGGTGTAGGTCGAGCTCTTTTCTGTTCTTACATGTGCATTCAAGGTCTACGGAAACGATTTCTCTTCCTCTGATGCCCACCACGCTCTCTTTCTCGCCTTTGAGCAAAAGCTCCACGGCGTGATGCCCGAACTCGCATGCCAGAACCCTGCTAGCCGCTGTCGGTACGCCGCCTCTTTGCAGATACCCCAGAGTAGTTAGGCGGACTTGGTATCCCGTCTCATTGGCCATATAGTCGGCCACCTTACGGGAATCGCCGGCGCCTTCTGCCATCACGATAATCTCAGAGGTCTTTCCTTCTTCTCTGGCGCTCCTGAGCTTTTCACAGATTTTATTCAGGTCGAAGTTCACCTCTGGAACAATAATTGTCTCCGCCCCGCCAGCCAGCCCAACTTCCAGAGCCAAGAAGCCCCGTTCTCTTCCCATCACCTCCACAACGAAGATCCTCTCATGCGATGTGGCCGTGTCCCGAATCTTGTCTATCGCAGAGAGAGCCGTGTTAACCGCCGTGTCAAAACCGATCGTCGTATCTGTCCCTGCTACATCATTGTCAATGGTTGCCGGAATCCCTATCATCGGTATCCCACTGGCTCTGTAAAGCTCGAGTGCACCTTTACACGTCCCGTCTCCGCCGATCACTGCTAGCCCGTCGATGCCCCAATCTTTCAGAACCTCTGCCGCTTTTTCTATTCCTTCGCGAGTCTTCATCTCTTCGCATCGGAGGGTCTTCAGTATGGTTCCGCCGAGGTTGATGATGCCGCTGACAGAACGCGGCCCCATTGGTCGAGCTTGGCCTCTTATGAGCCCCGCGTAGCCTCTCTCAAAACCCACAACCTTGAGACCCTCGTAGATAGCAGAGCGAACTACCGAACGGATAGCCGCGTTCATCCCAGGAGCGTCTCCCCCCGCGGTGACCACGCCGATTCTCTTCATGGAAAAGCCTCTCCGAATACACATCTAACACTACATAGAAACTATTTAAAGGACCTTCCAAACCTCCCTTTCTTCGCAAGTTGATTCGATCGGCATGAACTGCCCCAAGCAAGGCGCCACATCTTTATCTAGGAATTAGCATCTTTGATAGTGAGTGAAGAGTATGCTTGCCGAAGAGACCTTAGAGAGCTATCGGCGCGCAGGGGAGATCGCATCTAAGGTTAGAGAAGCGATGAAGGACACAACGAGAGAGGGGATGCTCATTATCCAAGTCTGCGAGAAGGCGGAGAAGATGATCAGGAACTTGGGGGGCAAGCCCGCGTTCCCATGCAACGTTTCAGTTGACGAAATCGCCGCACACTATACATCTCCGCCCGGGGACGAGAGGAGAATCCCGGAAGGCGGACTCGTAAAGATCGATATCGGCGTTCACGTCGACGGTTACATCGCGGATACTGCTACTACTATCTGCTTCGACTCCGAATATGAAGATATGGTTCGCACGGCCGAGGAGGCTCTAGAAACAGCTATCAAGACGATCCAGCCAGGGCTCTCAACTTCACGTTTGGGTTCTGAAATCCAGAAGAGTATTGAGGGTCATGGTTTCAAGCCTATCTCGAACTTGACTGGACACCAACTGGGGCGCTATATGGTCCATACGGGGAAGTCTCTGCCTAACGTTTCTCATTCCTCAATGAGTAGAATCAGGGTGGGAGATGTCTATGCTATCGAGCCATTCGTAACCGTCAGGAATGCTGAAGGAAGAGTGGAGAATGGCTCTGAAGCGCACATCTATAGATTCATCAAGCATAGATCTCTAAAGAATCCTGAATCAAAAAGGCTCTCGAGGCTTATCGAAACGAGATTCCGGACATTGCCCTTCGCCGAGAGATGGCTCAGTTCGCACGGCACGCGGGAGCAATATAGGGCCGCTTTCTCAGATCTCCTAGCATCCAAGTGTGTGACGGCATATCCCGTATTCGTCGAGGTGAGTAGAGAGAAGGTTGCTCAAGCTGAACACACAGTCTGCATAGATGAAGAAGGCCCGGTTGTCCTTACTTGACCTAGAGATGGAGTGACATCAATCCTCTTTTTCTTCGGCCTTCCTGTATATTGAAGAGATGAAAGATGGACCGTTGCACTTCGGGCAGGGCTCGGCCTCCTTAAGGATGTAGTCTCCTGTCTGGAATTCTCTAATGTTTGTGAAATCGCAGCTTGTGCATTGGACGGCTGCAAAGACCTTTGGCATCTCAAAGCCCAGCTTCAAAGGTTTCCTTCTCGTCTGAAGGAGCATGTAGGACGACAACGCAATTGCACCCCCACTCAGCGCGATGATCATCGGGTCCGCTGAACCGGTTCTTCTGTAGGTTTCGACTGCCTGGTAGAGAGAGATAAATGATAGAATCAACAATACTGAGATGACTGCAATGAAGAAGAAGGATATCCTTTTCGCTGCGTTTGCAGGTTGGCTCATGGCGGGTCCCTACTGCGCTATCCCTATTGTGTTTCCTATGCCAGCGATCACGACATAATCGCCCTCTTTGGTGCTCTCACGGATTATCCTTCTGATTCTTCCCATTGCATCTTCTACGCTGTCGGAGATCTCTTTCCTCATGGTGGATATAACGTCCCCGATGCTCTCCTTTATCAGGATGGCGTTGAAAGGCACCTTGTATCTTGTTGCGACTTCCTCGACCTTGTATTTCTCGACGCCTGTTCCTCCTATCGCTACGCCCGTTGCTTCCATAACTTCCCCCGGCTTTTCTCCTTCAAGCCTCTGTGCTGCATCGATGAGTATTATCCCTGCGATCTTGCCCTCCCTCTCCTCAAGTATCCGCCTGACGGCTTCTCCCGGCTTGCCTACATTCCCCCCTGGTCCTTTGGCCTTCAAGACAAACGCCATTCGCCCTTCTATTGGCACTTCGCTCACGACCGTGTCCATGGCTATTTCACGTTCTTCCTTACCATGCATCAGTCTTGCAGCCACGAGGGCGCCTACACCGTCGCCTATCGGCTGTCCAAGTGTGAAAGCTCTAAGAGCCCTTGCGAAAGCCTGTGCCTCTTTCATCACTTGTGGAAGAATCATCTGGAGTTGCAGGATAATGTAGAAGCTTGATGTTTTCTTGCCTGTCAGATAGAGGTGTCTCACAATCTTGTAGATTTGATTCAAGACTAGGGGGGCCTCAAGCATATTAGTCACGTTGTTTACTTGTGTCTCGTCGGCTTCGGGAAGCATGAGTCTTACTTCATCTTTGAATCGAAAGTCTCGGACATCTACGGTGTGTTCTATCTTCTTGATTATGCCTGCGGGGTCTAGATCAACTGGGAGGAAAGTCAAGTGCTCCAACATACGGTCAACCCTGTCTGCGAGGTCTTGAGCCGGGTTGCCCAAGTCCTTAATGGCTGATATCGCGATAGCCCGGCCCTGGTCTCTCATGAGCTTTAGCCTGAAGAGCGAACCTTCGATCTCTCTCAGCATGATCTTTATTTGAAGGCGTTGCCCATAGAACATGTAGAGCACAAAGAAGCCAAGCCACGCTATCTGAGCGAGAGTGTCTATGTCCAGTCCGAGGGGCGGGGGCGATTCTGTGCTCATCTATATGTTCCCACCTTCTAAACAGTAAAAATGCAGGATTAATAAATGTTGAGGGAAAAACTGCAACCGCTTCTTGTTGCTTCCTGCTGACGAAGTAGCGGATCCTATTCGCCACATTGAAGGTTACTCACCTCGCTTCGGGTTTTTCAGTCGAACGTTCACATGAGGGAGCCGCAGGAAATGTTTAAATGCCATCTCGGGCTCATCACGCTTGATGAGCTGTATGCGGGTCAAGATTGTCTACTTGGGGTTGGTGAGAAGCAAGGTTGGAAAGCGAGAGGAGGAATACGAGATCGGGGACGGTTCTTCGCTCTTCAATCTCCTAAACAGCTTGGCTGAGACCTACGGCGAGAGCCTCAAGGGCATCTTTGAAGCTGACGACGAAAATCGTCTAGACCCGACTTTCATCGCGACTGTGAACGGATCGCTCGCAGATCCAATTCGAGGAGGCGACATCACGCTTAGCCCTGGAGATACAGTAGCTCTCATGACCCTAATAAGCGGAGGCTAGGGGCTCCTCTCATACAGATCACTTGTCTAGCGGACTAATCGACCTCTTCAGCGATGCTTTGGATCAAGGGTTCGGTCCTGAGACTTCCTCGACTGTTCTGTTCAGCGTCACTTCTGCTATGTTTCGGCTGTATTCTATCGTGCGCCTCGAATTGTCTAGGACAAGGCTAAGGATAGACAAGACGTTCGGATCCAGTTTCTTGCTCGATATTACGGCGATCAGATCGTCTTCTCTCGTCGCAGACGACTCGATTTTTGAGATGAGTCTATCTGCGTTCTCGTAATCCCTTTTAAACAGAGCGCTCAATGAATCCTCAAACAGTCGATGTGCGAGAGAGTTGAAATCCAGGATTTGGGAATATGCCTCTTCGTCCACAGTTTCCTTCAAGAAGAGCATCTGATCGGCAATCATCTTCTTGAAAGCTGTCACCTTGCGGGCTATGTTCATGGCGCTGTCCGCCATGCTTTTTATGTCATTTGCGACAATCCTGTAACCTAGAGATTCCTTGGGCGTTCTGAATCCTAGTTCTTCGAAGAGGTTTTCTTCCAAGCCGAATTTCAGTTGTCTGATTACGTACAGGTTCAGCCTGTTGACGTCGTTGCGCGCATCAACCACGTCTTGAATAAGTTCTTGGTCCATGCCCTTCAGTGCCGAAACGGCATCGTCGATTGCGGAAAGGGCAAGGATGGCCATTCTTCTGATGGCTCTTTCCACGGGAAATTGATGATGGTTTATCAGGATTTTGATCGTGATCTCATCAGCTGTTTCGTCTATGATCTCTGAACCCAAAAGTGCATCCTTAACTAGATTGCCTATTGATTTCTTATGATCCTCAACAATCTCATTGCTCTTGAAACGGACGCGGATGATGCCAGAGCTCACGACGTAGAGGGCGACGATCTTGCGACATACCGACCGGGGATCGTCTTTTCTTTCCACATAGACCGAGCATTCCTTTACCGCGGCTTCTTCGGTCTCCTTTCTTCTCTCTGTGATCTTCCTCGGGACTAAGAGCATGGCTGAACCATCCTGTTCTTTGAAAGCTAATTCGCTTCCTTTCATCAACCCGATCTTCTGGACCCAGCTCTTAGGCAAGGATATGACGTAGGAGCCTCTTCCTGCACGCTGAATTCTTCTGTATCCTAGATCTTCTTCCATCCAAGCGCCTCTCCGAAATATGTTTTACATAGATACGATGTCGCGGAATATAAATTATATTGAATACCATTATATGGGGATTGAAGGTAATTAGCGCGGACCGTAGACATTCGGGCCATGAAGAGAAGGTGAGACAGATATGCCTGAACGAGTTTTGAGGAACTCTTCCTACCTTAACGGAAAATCAACAACGGGAACAACAACGCGAGTAAGAGACGTAAGTGCGATGAGCGGAATGTGTCCGCTCTGTATACGTGACTGTCCGATTCTGTGCGAGATCAGCCTATCAGCGTTCAGAGGCAGAGAGACGCTGTATCCTGAACCTGTCCAATACGGATTCAGCACTGCAGGGGCTCTCAAGGATTTCGGTCTGGACTGGTCTCACTTCAACATTCAGTCGGGCCTCTTTGGTGTTCACGGAATCGAAGCCGACCCAGACGCCGCGTTTTTTGAGAACGTCAGCACGGAAACTGTGATCGGCGGAATCCCTCTGAGAATCCCGATGTTCATAGGCGCTTTCGGTTCAACGGAAGTAGCAAGACTCAACTGGCCTGGGTTAGCCATAGGAGCAGCCATGTCAGGCATAGGGATCATAATCGGGGAGAATGTTTGCGGAATGGATCTGGAATCCGTCATCACGGATGGAAAAGTTACCTTCTCCAGAGAGCTCAAGCGTCGGGTGGATTTGTTCAGGCAGTTCTGGGATGGAGAACATGGTGACGTAGCTGTCCAGACTAACGTGGAGGATCAAAGGCTCGGAGTGGACGAGTACGCTCTCTCAAAGCTAGAAGTGAACGTTATCGAACGCAAATGGGGGCAGGGAGCGAAAGCTATTGGCGGCGAGGTCCGCATTGGCGATCTAGACGAAGCCATAACGCTGAAGAAGAGAGGCTACTTAGTCATCCCCGACCCAGAGGACCCAACATCTCAAGAAGCCTTCAAGGAAGGAGTCTTCAAGTCCTTCGAGAGGCACAGCCGCGTAGGCATTCCCAAGGAAAATGACTTCGCGGAAGACATTGATTGGCTGAGAAGCCAAGGAGCAAAGCATGTATTCTTGAAGACAGGAGCCTACAAGCCCTCAGCTGTTGCCTACACGCTGAGATTCGCTTCAGAAGCAAAGATTGACGCCGTTACTTTTGATGGGGCTGGCGGCGGAACGGGCATGAGCCCAGTTCCGATGATGGACGAGATGAGCATCCCAACAGTGTACCTTGAATCCTGGGTCCTGAAATGCGCCAGAATCCTAAAGGAGAAGGGAAGACACGTTCCAGACATCATAGTCGCTGGTGGCTTCATAAGTGAGTCGCAGATATTCAAGGCCATAGCGTTGAGCAACTTCGGCCAGGGCCCAATAGTCAAGGGAGTTCTGATGGCAAGGTCTCCGCTGACCGCGGTAATGAAAAGCTCTTATTTCTTGGAGCTCGCGAAGAAGGGGAGATTGCCTCGAGGCTTTGCTCAGAGCTATGGCAACGCCCCAGAGAAGTTCTTCGTTGCAGCCCCTCGGTTGAAGAGAGAACTCGGCAAGCGGTTCAAGGACATGCCGTGGGAAGCAGTAGGCCTGTATTCCTACTTTAATGAACGTGTAAAGGTTGGGCTTATGCAGTTGATGGCTGGCGCCCGCAAATGGCGACTAGACCTATTGGACCGCAACGACCTAATGGCACTCACTGAGAGAGCATCTAGAGTCACCGGGATTCCCATGGCTGAAGAGGCTGAGAACGAAGTGGTTGAGAGGATACTTGAGTGAACAGCTGCGATTTGCACTTTCCCACTTGTCGAGGGGGCCCAACACCTGACCAAGCTGGGTCGAAGGGAATTCTTCCTTCTGAACGTAAGTGATAAGAATATCGAGAGCCTGATGGATGAGGTCGGATCCGTGGCATCGGCCCTCCTCATCATGGGGTACACATTATACGGCCAAATATGGCGCGGACGTCGTTGTTGAGATCAGCTTCGGCTCCATTGAAGAACTCGACGAATTCGTGTTCGACAGACTGCGCAAAATTCCACACGTCAAGGAAACAGTAACTGTGATTTGCTCAGAGATCATGAGCTGAAAAGGACTGCAGCCTTTCAAAGGAATTCCTGGCAGTCTCGATCTCAGGGAAACATTAAAAGCCATAGAAGAGGTTACTAGAATTCCCCTTGGACGGGTTGGTGGACCGGATGAACATAATCCAGATAGTTTCTGACACGTTTAGAAGGGATCATCTCGGATGCTATGGGAACGATTGGATACACACTGAAAAACTTGGACAGGTTTGCCAGCCAGTCCATTGTCTTCGACAGAGCCTACGTAGCATCCCATCCGACAATACCGAACCGGCATGATCTGTTCACTGGCCGATACACCTTCATCTATTCCATGTGGTCCCCGCTGCCGGAGAACGAAATCATACTCTCTCAGCTTCTCCGCCAAGCGGGTTACACAACAATGCTGATCGTGGACACTCCTCACATGATTAGAGACGCTCATTACTTTGACAGAGGCTTCGACGGGTGGTGGTGGATAAGAGGGCAAGAGCACGACAGATACGTGACGAAGCCGACCAAAGATTCGACCGAACGACGAGAGGCGTTCGGAACACAGTATCTTCAGAACGTTTCCTCGCGTCGATTTGAGGAAGACTACTTCGTCGCCCAAACCATGACCTCTGCAACGAAGTGGCTTGAACTCAACTACGACCAGCATGGGAAATTCTTTCTGCATGTCGACGCCTTCGACCCGCATGAGCCTTGGGACCCGCCGAAATGGTATGCTGACATGTATAACCCAGACTGGAAAGGAGGTGATGTTGCCGGAGGAGCATACGTCTTGGGGGTCGACCGGCCAGCAACCTCCGATCTAGCTGAGGACGAGTTAAACCGTCTTCGAGCCCTCTATGCAGGCGAAGTCACCATGGTAGACCGATGGGTTGGCAAGCTACTGCAGAAGATCGAGGACTTGGAACTCTTCGAGAACACGGCTACGTCGGAAAGAGGGATCGCCCGTATGAAGAAGTTACGCACATACCACTGATGGTAAGAATGCCCGACTCTGAAGGAAGTCTGCGCGGTAGGTGCGGAGCCATCGTCCAGACACCAGACTTAATGCCAACCATACTCGAACTAGCGGAGGCTCCATGCCCCGAAACGGTCCAGGGGAAATCCATGCTCCCCCTGATAAAGGGCAAGGAACCCCCAGAAAGCCGGACTGCCATCAGCTCGCCAAGCCTTGTAGGACGAATGCTGCCTTCATGGATAACTGTGACCTCGGAAGTGGGGGCGCTTTTGGCAGCTAGGATCGATCCGTCTCCTCGAATCGAATCAGAACTCTACAATCTGTCCGGAGACCCTAGCGAGACTAAGAATCTCTATGGCGAAGAAGATGACGTGGCTGAGCAACTGCACTCAGAGATGGTAAAGCGATTAGGATCCATGGGTGCTGAGGACGAAATCCTAAGCCATTGGACGGAGAAGACAAAGACAGAAGATTGAACCAGATTCCTCCAACACTTATCTATCTGATACTCAGATTCTCTGGTAATCCTAGGCGGCGAAAAAAATGGAGAGTCACAAGCTACTGTCAAAGGAAGGAACTGTTCTCGTCATTATCGATATCCAAGAGAAGCTTTTTCCTCACATGGCTGAGAAAGAGCAGATAGCACAGAACGTAGCGAAACTTGTCCGATTTGCCGAGATCATGAAGATTCCCATAGTCGTCACAGAACAATATCCCAAAGGGTTAGGGCGCACGATCCCTGAGCTGAGGAAACTCATCTCCGGCATCCGGCCCACTGAGAAGGTCGAGTTCAACTGCTTTGGATCTGAGGAGTTTAGGGAGACCCTGGGCAAACTTGAAGCCAAGACGTTGATCATCACGGGGATAGAATCCCACATCTGCGTCGCCCAGACAGCAATTGATGGACTAGGGAACGGCTACGCAGTCTGTGTTGTTGCCGACGCAGTCTCATCCCGAAGCCTTAGCGACAAAGCCATCGCAATAGACAGAATGGGAAAAACCGGCGTCACTTTAGTCTCTACTGAGATGCTTATTTACGAGCTCCTCGAGAAGGCTGGCACACCCGAATTCAAAGAGGCGCTCAAGCTGGTAAAATAAGCGACAACGGTCGCTAGGATTCGCTCCTAGAAAGATCCCCAATACTTGTTCAGGACCCTCTTCAGATCCTTCAGGATACGCTCAACAGATTGCTGGTTGCGCCATGGGTCCTGCGGTGCAGGGTAGTAGTCCTCGATGTCCTCCTTCCTTCCCCCGGGATCTGCGATGCCTGCTGCTAGAGCATACCAGCAATAGGGAAGAACCATACTGTTGTAGCCGCTTCCTATAAGAAGAAGGACTCTTCCGTCACAGATCTTCTCAGCTGTTTCGCCTATTGTTCGGGATATCTCAAAGAAACCCTTTGCGGTCAGTCCGAGACTTCCAAGGTGGTCTGAAAAATGGGCGTCGCTCCCGCCATTGGCTACTATGATATCCGGCCTGAACTCTTCTGCAAGCGGTGGGAAGATCTCCTTCAGAGCATGCAGGTAAGATTGCTCACCAGTTCTCATGGGAAGAGGGATGTTGATGTTGTATCCTTTGCCTTCGCCTTCGCCGAGTTCGTCTATGAATCCTCTTCCGGGGTAAATGGTCATAGGGTCTTGGTGAATGGAGATGAAGAGTACACTTGGGTCGGAGTAGTAGATGTCACTCGTCCCGTTTCCGAAATGAACGTCATAGTCAAGGATCAAGACTCGCTTGATCTGATGTCTCTCGCGCAGATTCTCAACTAGAATGGCGATGTCGTTGAAGAGGCAGAATCCGCCCCCGTAGTCTTTGCCTGCATGATGAAAGCCGCCTCCTAAGGCCACGCCTCTCCTGGCGCTGTTCTGGACAACAGCCGTTCCAGCCTCGGTGACCCCCCCAATTATGAACATCAGAGCCTCAAGAATGCTCCGAGAAACTGGCGTGTCTATGTCATATGGCTTGCCAAGTTCAGCCAGACGAGAAATCAGGTTCACATACTCCTCCGCATGTACTGTGAGCAAATCTTCGCATGTAGCTGACTTAGGTTCCAGGAAGACCACGTTCGGCGATTGAGACAGTCCCTTCTTGTCGAAGAAATCCTTGGCTTTGATGAACCTGTCTCCTCTGAAGGGGTGATTGACGCCCAGATCGTATTGCCTGAACTTGTCGTGATAGGTTATGCAGACCTTCAAAGGAAGTCGGACGCCCAAATCCCGGTTTAGCCAGAACGTGAGAAGATGAAAGCGGCAGTATTTAATCCTTTTCGGAACAGGATGATCCAATCCGTGAAGGCAGTCTCTTTGCCAGACTTGCTGGTTCGGGGCAGACCATTCTGATTCGGAAAGAGGTGAACAGGTAGCCCCCTCCCCAAAGTCACACAGACTCCTTAAATGCAGCTTTGGGCAATCTCCAGTTCAGGTTGCCACAAAGACAACTCACAAGGCAAACGTCTGAAAAGAATCCGGGGGGATGGGATCGGTTGGCATTTGCGCCAAGTCTGCATTTCTGCAGGAGCTTTGATCCGAGCAGGCAAAGTCGGATCACAATCGTACATCAAGCACGAAAAGCCCGCAATCGTGTGAACCGGGCTGCAATCGTCACGGTCTCCCGAACAGAGATGACATTGACGTCTGGGGCTGGTAGAAATGATTGTTGACGGAGTAAGGATTGAGGATCTTGTGCGAACGATGAACAAGAGCATAGCGCTCAACGAGATCGATTGCCGAACTTGGCAAGCAGAGACGGTCGTGGAACGCGAACGCACAAGGAACTGGATTCGAGGATCAGACTTCTATCGTTACTGGCAATGCGCGCGAATGCTCCACTTCGACGCGCACGATCCTTTGCCTAGTAAGCCCTACGTTTCGAAGGGGGCATCTCTAAGCATTCTTCGCCACCAAACCGTCGAAGACTTCCTAGCCAAGCACGGCTGGGAATGCGAGGTTCCGGTAAAGAACTGGTTCAACGTCCAAGGAAAGTGGATCAAAGGGGTAGGCCGCATAGACGGTCTGAGCCCATCGAAGATCGTACTAGAGATCAAGACGGGTAAGCCGAGCAGAGGCCATCTGCTCCAAACAGGCTACTATCAACTTCACATTCCACAGAGCCCGGGCGTAATCCTTCTCCATAACAGCGGAAGCAGATACTTCGAGAACCTGCGGTCTCTGGCGAAGCAACATCTGCCCGGAGTCGCAGGCAGCGTCCTGTCGCCCTTCAACCCTCCCCTCCATCCCAGCTTCCCCCATTGCCTCCACCAATGCGTCTACATCAACCGCTGCAGACGTGAAAGAGAGCCAACCCAGACAGAAAGGTCGGAATGGTACGTCTGGCACAACCAGACCTGGAATTTCCTGAGGGACCAGTGATCGATCGATAGGCCGGAAAGCCTCCAGAAAATACGGGACTATCATCTACTGGAGGAAAACCAACGGAAAAAATGGCTATCCCCGACGCGCAAAAAATACGGGGGGGTATAGTTTTTACGAAGGAAAGACCTCGTAAAAACAACCGTGAACCTAGTGCGGATCCACAAAAATACCGGGGGATATGCCCGTTAGGCGCAAAAACCAACCTAAAAGGCAGCGACTGACTCTGCTACGCGTCTCCGTGATCGATCAATGAAGACGAGGAGAACCTGAAGCTACACTTCTAGGAGCTAGTGGTACATCAACTTCTCTTCATATTTCCGGAGGTGCTCCGTAGCCTCCGCGGTATCCATGAAGAGCGACCCAACCCTTTCGACATCCTCAACGGCTACTGAATCATGCTTCATGACCCTAGCGTTCTGGGCAGCCAGGCTGAGCAACTGTACAGCATACCTCAGCGACGACTTCGTCCCCATCTCTGTGAGCTTCTCCAACGCGTCGTTCTCAATCGTGACCTTCTCCTCTCTCGCCCTGATCCTCAGGATCTCCCGGATACTGTCAGCCTCATATCCTTGGGTTGCGATGATGACGGACCTGTCTATCAGGTCCAACGGAAACCCCAACGGACTCTTCACGTCTGTGCCACGAATGGTCGTGATACCCCGGTTAGTAGCTAGGATGATTATGGGAACAAGTTCACTCTCCAAAGCCCGTCCCAAGAAGCTGAAAGCCTCCAAATCCAACAGATGACTGTCATCAATGAAGAGAACTCCCGGATGGATGAAAGCCCTGGCTTCATCAACCAATTTCTTTACGGATTCGTCAACAGCCGTCCTAATCTCAGTGTCGATCTCTCTTGTCTCAGCGCCACCCATAAACATCGAAAAGAGCCCTCCGCCCATCCGACGACGAGCATTAATTTCATCCATATCGGCTAGAGTAAGCGTGTAAACAAACTCCTTCTCCTTCAAGACGTCACCCTTGGGCCTTGGAACCTTCTGACTCGTGTCAACATCGTAAGTTTTACCCTTAGCGCTCTCCAGGCTCAAGCCAAGGTCCGCAATCCTACCGCTCTCGGCATCAATCTGGATGACACTTCCCTCAGAAATTCCCTGCTGCATCAACTGCTGTGCAATAGAAGCGCCTGCCTCGATAGTCTTCTCTTGCTTGTCTGTCTTCAGAGTTATCCTTACGCTTTCAGGCACCTTCTGGTACGGATTGTAAGGGTGCGGGGCGGTCCTAACATCGATGCCCGTGATCTCGCCTTCATAAACCTTTCGCATCTCATGTATCTCAACGCCTATGCACTTTCTTATGGATTCGATGAGGATCTCCGTCTTCTTTCTTTCGCTACTGTATACTTCGCTTCCGCTCATCTGGATAAAGGGGACATTCGCTCCCAATTCGCGCGACACCGCTACTGCGATGGCTGTCTTACCCGTTCCTGGTGGACCTGCGAAGATGACAGTCTTACCGCTCATTTTCCCCTCCTTGATCATCTGAACCACTAATCCAGCTGCTTCACGCGCCCTCTCTTGACCCACCATGCCGTCCTTAACCTTGAACGCCTTCAGATTCTCGTCTAGCCCTAGCCCCTTGACATGAGTGTGAGCGCCAATCCTCTCAAAACGAGTACCTCCAGCCGGCATCTCCCTGATTCCAGCCACTCCAAACTACCTCCATCCCGTAAAGACGAAAGTGTGAAAAATAAACCTTATTGACCGAGAGGTCAGGACTCGAGAAGCTCTAACTCTGACCAAGCAACAATATTGCCTGTGCCAAATCACCGTTCGTCTGTTCAAGGGCAGCTCTTGCCTGTTCCAGACTCACATTTGCCTGCTGCGCGACTAACTGCACGTCCTCTTCAGGGACGGCAACCTTCTTCTCTATCGCCGTCTCGGTAATCTCTCCTCCAACAACCTGAAATATCCTTTGGCCTTGAACTTCGAGAACCGCAACCTCTGGACCTTCGATCGTTATCTCCTTATCCTTCGTTCTGAGAACAACCTCTTCAACGTCCATGGGATTCATGCTCATGCCCATGCGACGCATCATTCTCCGTGCTTCCCGAGGACTCGCCCTACGCAATCTCTACATCCCCTATTGACCCAATATCGTTTCATTCCCCTTTTTAACCTTCTCCAGGATACCTCTCCGCACCCTAACAGCAACACCTCTACTGAAAGCCCTCATCTCGTCACCGGACAGCACTGCCCTTCCCACAGCGACTAGCATATCCTTTTCATTCAGAACAACCACTTCTTCTCTTGGACGTATCTCTTCATCAAAACCAGCCACGTGCCTCGCGAAAACATCGCCTCCCTTCCCAACTGAAGCCTCAGCTTGTTCCTGAACGCGAACCCACATTCTCCTGGGTTCCATCTTGATCAGCCTCTGCGCCCCCCCAATACCCAACGAGAAGAGCCCATCTCTAGGTTTCAGCGTTGCCAAGAGCTCCCCATCGAGGTATATGTATCTTATCCTACCTGTCCTCTTAGAAAAGACAACAGAAACGTCATCTGGGAAAAGGTTGCTACCTACCCCGTCGCCAAACTGGTAGTCGGCTACCTTCCTTATCTTTTGCAGGTCATCAGAGCGTCGGCTTGCCAACCTTCAACAGAACCTCAGACAACTACTCTCCTGACTTTCGTTCCAGACTCTTTCGTTCTCAAAGCTCGCTCAGAAATAGGTATTTAGCCGACTTATAGATCTAACAGCTGAAACCCCTTCAACGTCACGTTTAAGTTAATCGCACCAGAATATAATTCTGGTGTTACCGTCTTGCAGTGTGAGGTCTGTGGTCAGCAGATCATTGGGAAAGCCCACAGAGTCATCATTGAAAGAGCAAAGATGACTACTTGCTCGACGTGTGCCCAACTGGGCTCAGCGTACTGGGAATCTGAACCCAAGAGACCGACCCCAGCGAAGGGGGAATCCGCCGCAAGGGTGAGGAGCAGCCCAAAGAGAAGAAAATCATGGAATGTTCCTGAGGATCTAGTCGTCGTAGATGATTTTGCGCTACTCGTCAGGCAAGCTAGAGAGAAGGCGAATCTTGCCCAAGCAGACCTGGGAAAGATGATTGGAGAGAAGATCTCAGTGATCAGCAAGGTAGAAAGCGGGAGGATGATGCCGAGCCAGGGACTTGCAGCCAGACTGGAGCACGGGCTCGGGATCAAGCTTATCGTCCCCCTTGCGGAGCCCAAAACACACCCTCTACCTTCACCGCCAAGCAAAGGCCTCACTCTCGGCGAGGTAGCTATGCTGAAGCAGGGAAAGGGAAGGAGGCGCCAGAAGAACGAAGGCACTCATAGTCAACCGTAGAGACCGAAACGAACGGTCAACCATGGAAGAACTGAGGAGGCTAGCCGATGCGGCTGGATATGAAGTTTTCGGGTCGCTTGAACAAGTCAGGCGTCACCCTCACCCACGTTACAACATAGGCAGCGGAAAGGCCAGAGAACTCGCCGAGATGATCTCCGTATCTGGCGCTGAAAAGGTCATCTTCGGCAACGAACTGAAAGTTGTCCAAGTCTATAACCTCGCAAGACTGACAGGAGTTGAAGTGATCGACCGTTTCCAGCTCATCCTCGAGATTTTCGTCAGGAGAGCCTCGAGGAGAGAAGCCAAACTTCAGATTGAGCTAGCCAGACTACAGTATGAACTCGCCCACGCGAGAGAAAAAGTTAGGCTGGCAAGGATCAGTGAACAGCCAGGGTTCCTCGGCTTAGGCAAATACGAAGTTGATGTCTACCGCGAGGCTGTGAGACGGCAAGTCCACAGCATCCAAGCAAAACTGAAAAGAGTAAGAAAGACGCGCGGATTACATCGACATCGGAGACGCAAGCTGGGTTTTCCTTCGGTCTCCCTGGCCGGTTACACAAATTCCGGCAAGAGCACCTTGTTCAACACCCTCACGCAAGAGAGTGTTCCAGCGGATTCGAGCATGTTCACAACTCTTTCCACGACGACGAGGGCCGTTAGCCTTCTCGGAGAGACGGCCCTTTTGACGGATACTGTTGGATTCGTGGACAGGTTGCCTCTGACGCTTATTGAGGCCTTCCGTTCGACGCTGGAGGAGACGATTTTCTCAGACCTGATACTTCTCGTTGTTGACTTAAGTGAACCTGAAGATGAGATTGAACGGAAACTACTGTGCTCTCTGGAAACGATTCAAGAGATAGGAGCAACCGGGATTCCAGTCATAACAGTGCTAAACAAGATCGACCTAATCCCAGCTGAGACCTTGACAGAGAGAATGCAAAATCTGAAAGACCATACTCCCAATCCGGTGCCCGTCTCGTCCTTGTACAGGACGAACACGAATCTGCTCAGAGAAGAAATGGCAAGGCGACTCATAAGCCGCGTTCAATCTTCCTTCACTGTACCGATAAGCTCAGAATCCCTATCTTTGGTTTCCTGGGTCTTCGATCACGCAGATGTTCATAGAGTAGCGTACGAGAAAGACCAACTGAGCCTCTCGTTCGGCGCTCCGCCCCGCCTAACGGACAAGATTAGGAATCGCGTAGAAAGGCTAGGGGGAACCCTAGGACATGAAGAATTGGAAAGTCTACGTACTCAGGCTAAGCCATAGACCTAGCCGCGACAAGAGAGTTACCACGCATCTTTTCCTCGCGGCTAGAGCATTCGGCGCAGATGGCGCTTTCTATAGCGGTCAGAGGGACGATAAGATCGAGAGGAGCGTCAAGAAAGTGAGCAAGTCTTGGGGCGGGTCTTTCGAAGTGGAATACACGGAAGACTGGAGGAAGTTAGTGAAGCAGTGGAACAAAGATGGAGGAGAGACTCTTCATCTAACCGTCTACGGTTTGCCGCTACAAGATGTCATTGAACACGTGACAACGTCGCCGAAGGACAAACTCGTCGTGGTTGGAGGGGCTAAGGTTCCCGGCGCCGTCTATGAGCTAGCAGACTGGAACGTCTCTGTTACCTCTCAGCCTCATTCTGAGGTAAGCGCTCTCAGTGTTTTCCTGCACGAGCTCTTTGAGGGAAAAGAGCTCTCAAAGAGTTACGAAGATTCGGGAATGAGGGTAGTCCCTCAGGCCAGAGGAAAGAGAGTCATAAGGACAAAACATGAATCCTGATGGATCTTTTTCCTGTAACGATCAATTTAAGTTTCATGATCTCATTAATATATGGAATATTGGCATGTTGTGGAAGACATGGTGATTTCTGTGACCTTCGTGAACTACGACACGCTGATGAAGGTGGCCAATGTACTCGGGGGCGAAGAGGCGATCAAGATAGTTGAGGTACTCGGCCAAGTGGACGAGATCACAGATGAGGAGATTGTAGAAAAAACTGAGATAAAGCTGAACACGGTTCGCAAGATTCTCTACAGGCTCTACGATCATTCCATCGTAGCCTTGAGAAGAACCCGAGACAAGAATACGGGATGGTTCATCTTTCATTGGAGACTCCAGCCAGACCAGATCGACGGCTTTCTTACAAACCAAAAGAAACGCATACTCGAAAAGCTCGAGACAAGGCTGAACTATGAAAAGAACCATGACTTCTACTATTGCTACACGGCTGGATGCAGACGACTGCCGTTTGAAGAGGCAACAGAATACGTCTTCAGATGCCCAGAATGCGATAAGCCTCTAATGCACTTTGAGAACAGAAGGATTGTTGAGTTTCTTTCCAAGAAAGTCGAGCAGCTGAGGAGCGAGCTAGGTGAGTAGACGGCTCCCATCACCAGAAGAGGCAATAGAGATCCTCAAGGAAGCGGGCTGTTCTCCTCAGGTTATAGGACACTGCAAAGCCGTGGCACAACTTGCTGTTCGCCTAGCTGATAGGTGCACAGGAAATGGTGTCAGTGTCGACATTCAACTGGTCCATGTTGGGGCGCTTCTGCATGACATAGGTCGATCAAAGACTCACAGCATCCACCATGTGGCCATTGGAGCCGAGATTGCTCGATCATTGGAATTGCCAGACTCTGTAATAGCGATAATTGAGCGACATGCGGGAGGGGGCATAACCACTGGTGAGGCTTCAGAGCTCGGCTGGCCAAACAAGAGTTACATGCCTGAAACGATTGAGGAGAAGATCGTTACATATGCAGACAAATTGGTAGACAGCGCCAAGACAGTTCCCATCGAGAAGAGTATTCAGGTGCTTAAGAAGAGACTAGGCGCCGATCACCCGGCTCTGAAAAGGGTTACTGATCTTCATAGGGAGATGTCTAGACTCTGTCGAGATCCTAACTCTTGACTATAACCCTCTCGAATTCAATGCTCCGGTTGAGAGAAAGGCACTGCAATTGCCCAAAGACGACTAGTCTTTTATTCTTCGAGATTCAGTGATACTCATGAATATCCTAAGCATAGGATGCGGCTACATAGGCTCCGTTCTGGCGGAGGAGCTTGCCCGCAGCATAGACTGCGACAGGATCATCATCTGTGACAGCGAAGAGGAAAGAATAGAGGAGACCGCTGGGAGACTGGGAGAGAAGGTCTTCCCGCTTCGCAAGGACATATCAGATTACGTAAATCTTTTGGAAGTCATCGATGATGTGGACTTGGTCATAGGACTCTCTCCGGGAAAACTAGGATTCAGAGTCATGAAAGCCTGTGTCTCGAAAAAGAAGAGCCTAGTGGACCTTTCCTACATGGAGGAGGACCCCTTTGTCTTCCAGACAGGGGCTGTCGAGGGCGGGATAACAATAGTTCCTGATTGCGGGGTTGCCCCAGGGCTGAGCAACATCCTGATCGGAAAGGCCTCAAGTCAAATGGACGAAGTCGAGGACGTCACAGTCTATGTAGGTGGACTGCCGCAGAAACCTGTACCGCCTCTCGATTACAAGGTCACTTGGTGCGTTGAGGACCTTTTCGAAGAGTATACGAGAAAGGCCAGGATCGTCAAGAACAACGAAATCGTCGAGGTTGATGCTCTCGAAGGACTAGAAGAAGTGGAATTTGAGGGATTGGGCAAGTTTGAGGCGTTTTTCACGGATGGCGTTAGGACTCTTCATCATACAATCAAGGCGAGGAACATGTGGGAGAAGACCCTGAGATACAGGGGGCACGC
>Ga0209636_10001488_pt1 | contig 23754 bp, 25 predicted proteins | sample DeeMarSWOR152_54_FD_187464 | JGI IMG/M metagenome (GOLD analysis project Ga0209636, IMG submission 187464) | Marine sediment microbial communities from White Oak River estuary, North Carolina - WOR-1-52-54 (SPAdes) (version 2) | ecosystem: Environmental > Aquatic > Marine > Intertidal zone >...
GCTGTGGTTGTGGCTGTGGCTGAGGAGGAGGGGGTACCGTTCCTGGGATTTCAGGCATTGAAACGAATATAGGCTCGGGTTCCGGCTCAGGCTCACTAGGAGGAGGGCTTGGAGTGACAGGTTCAGATACAGGGCTTACAGCCTCAGGTTCAGGCTCAGAAACAGGCTCAGGCTCAGAAACAGGCTCAGGCTCAGAAACAGGCTCAGGCTCAGAAACAGGCTCAGGCTCAGAAACAGGTTCAAAAGTTTCTATGGGGCCCTCTCCCGTTTCTTCTTCTAATAGGGCGCTTAGGCGCCATTCTATCTTTCGCATGGTCATAGCAAGGTTTTCAACTGTCTTTGCAGCCTCTTCTACTTGTTTATGTAATGATTTTATTACACTCATGATCTTTTTAGAAGCCATTTAACCACTGTCCTTGTTTTTGATAATTATTTTCTTTTTAACTAGTTTTTTAAAAGTTCTCAAGTTTTAGTACATCACTATATTATATTATTATGATTTTTAATTACTTTAATTTTTTTAGGTTTCATACTTTACTATATTTTAAAAAAGGGAGGCATTTTTGGAAAGATATACAGGAAGATGTTATGCTGACAATCTACATACTTTTATTTTTTTTACAAAAATCCAAACAGTTTGAGATAGAATGGTTTTATAGGACATGTGATGATTCATGAAGCCTAAAATAATGTTTCCTGGGAGTTTACCTTGGAAAATTTGTCTTCTTGGCGATGGTTTCGTGGGAAAAACCTGTCTTTCAAGAAAGCTTATAATTGAAGATTTCAAAGAACATTATGAAAAGACTATTGGATGCGATATTCTCACGGGGAATTTAAAAGTTAACGGATTTTCTTTAAAGTTAGTGTTGTGGGATCTTAGTGGGCAAGAACGTTTTAAGGAGGTTCGCGCTCCATTCTACCTTGGAACACGGACAGCCCTTTTAGTTTTTGATATCACTTGTAGGGGGTCTTTTTTTGATATAAAGCATTGGTTGCGTGAACTCCGGAATAAAGCGCCAGAATCACCTTTCGTAATAGTGGGAAATAAAGTAGATAGGGAGGAAGAAAGAGAAGTCTCAAAAGAAGAGGGAGAAGAATTGGCAAAACACCTTAGAACCACACATATAGAAACCTCAGCAAAAACGGGTTATAACGTAGAAAAAGCTTTTAAAATGGCAATAAAAAAGGCAATAAAAAAGGAGTCTATACATTAAAAAACTATTTTTTAACTCTTTTAGGCCGTTTTTTAAGCAAATAAGATGAAAAGAAAACGCCTAAAAACGGTAAAAATACGATTACCACGATGAATATTTTAGTAAGATCCTTTGTTCCAGGTTCAGGAAACCAAGGTTCTTTCTCTTTCTTGGGTTTTTCAACAACCGTTATGGATATACCTTGCCCGTTGTTTGTTAGTTGGTATCGCGTCTCGTTATCGCCCGAGGTTGTGTTTGTGAAAAACACGTAGGTTATGTTTGAGGCAGTGAGGGTGAAGCTATCAGTGGTATTAACGTTTATTTTGTAGCTTAGTTTTACCCATTCAGTAGCATTGAGCACTGGAATGGTTAAATTAACAGAATCGAGAGATTTCTTTTGAGGATCAGTATTGTTCCACCAATGAACAGTGTCGTTCAAAATAACGATCCCTTCTGGAAGGTTGAGGTACTCATTTATGGTTACATTGTAAAATGTATCGTTTCTGTAGGTTGTTGATTGATTTATGGGGCCTAAAAAGTTCTCAACTTGCAAATAAACGGTTATGTTTTCGCCTTGCATAACCGTGTTTTTATCCACAACTTTAACAGTCAATAGACCATCATCTGAAGCATTAACTCCACTAAAGACGGAGTTTGAAAGCAATAAAAAGGTTAATACGAAAAATGCTTTCAAAAGGAACACACGACGCGACAAAACAGTTCACCAGAAACAAGATACGAATCTTAAACGTTGTGGGCAAGAGAAAGATTTAACTTTTTACACCAGCTGTTTATTAAAAGAATTTCGTTCTTTCTAATCGTTTTTATCCAAAGCGTATTAAGTTTTTGCCTTTCTTAAACTTAAAACAAGAATGAAGATATGTCGCAAATATTACTTTCATGCATAAACATAACCTTTAAAGTGTAAAGTTTTATATAAAGCAGGAAAATGAGGGAAAAATGGTGGAATAGATATGAAACGGAACATAGTGTTAACTGAAAAACCTAACTGCTTGGTACAGGATGAAAAAATGTGTGAGATGGTGGAAAGGAAAGGGAAGGGACACCCAGACACGATAACTGATGCAGCCGTAGAGGAAGTTTCTAAGTCTTTATGCAAAGAATATTATGAATTTAGTGGAAAAATTTTCCATCATAACGTTGATAAAGCTGCTTTAGCTGGCGGTAGGTCAAATGCGGTTTTTGGTGGGGGAGAAGTGATCGAACCAATATACATTTTAATCGTGGGAAGAGCTACCACAGAAATAATTAGAGAAGAGAAGAGTAAAAAAGTGGATATCGGTTCAATAGTGGCCGAAGCCGTGGAAGGCTATATTATATCCAATTTAAGGTTTCTTGATCCGAAAAAACACTTAGTTATTGATTATAAAATAAAGCCAGGAACAGTTGATTTGGTTTCAGTTTTTGAAACAGAGACGGATATTCCTCTGGCTAACGATACAAGTTTTGGGTGCGGATTTGCTCCTTTTAGTGAAACAGAACAACTGGTTTATGATTCAGAGCACTTCTTAAACTCTCAAGAATTGAAAAAAGAACTTCCAGAAGTTGGTGAAGATATTAAAGTTATGGGGGTGCGAATGGAGGATAACATAAGGTTAACAATTGCTACTGCTATGATCTCTTCTCTAATCCCAGATCTGGATCATTATCTAAATGTTAAAGAGGAGGTTAAAGAAAAAATCCTCAACTTAACGCATAGTATAGCTGAGAGGGAAGTTTTAGTCGACGTTAACACGGCAGATCAGCCAGAAAGAGGGATAGTATATTTAACAGTCACAGGAACAAGCGCGGAACATGGAGACGACGGACAGGTGGGAAGGGGTAATAGGGCTAACGGTCTCATCACGCCCTACAGGCCTCAGAGCCTTGAAGCTACAGCAGGAAAAAACCCTGTTAATCATACGGGTAAACTCTTGAATGTGACAGCAAACTCTATTGCGAAAAGAATAATAAAAGAATGTGATAAGATTTCTGAGGTAAACGTGCTAATACTAAGCCAGATCGGGAAACCGATAGACGAACCACAACTATGTAATGTTCAATGGATACCTTCGGATAAAAACTTGCCAAAAGCATCGGTAGAAAATGACATGGAATCAATTTGCAACGAGGAACTTGGCAAAATACCGAAACTTTGGAAAGACTACATGGAAGGAAAATTCGAACTCTTTTAGGCCTTTAAAAAACCGAATTAAAAAAGCAGAGAAATAACGATTAGTTTTAATTTAATCAATTTTAAAACTTTTATTTGTTTTTTAAGTATGGAACAATTTAAAAGGAGAGCTAATTATTATCTCTAAATTAAGAGGGTGAATAGGTTGGAAAAGGAACTAGTAGTTGGAAAGGAAGGCGTCATCCAAAACTACAGTTTAGGCAATAGAAACCAGCAAGGCAATTGCGTTCTTGTAAAAATAGATGGCATCGACTCAAACAAGAAGGCATCGAGAATTATAGGGCGTATTATTGAATGGGTTAACCCAAAATCTGGAAAGGCGATAAGGGGAAAAATCGTACGAACTCATGGAAACAAAGGCATTGTCAGGACGAGGTTTAAAAAAGGTTTACCAGGACAAGCTCTAGGAACAAAAATAAAGATAGTAAAATAGAGATAAGAAAAGAAAAACTATGGATTTTTGATTAATATTTGGGAGGGGTTCTTACTTTTATGTGAATTAGAAATCATTTTAAATAATTAGATTTATAGTTCTTTTGTGGGGATGAATGTTTCTGGCAAGCCTGAGCATCTTTGTTATAGGGATGTTATGACGAATCACAGTTAGGCACGACCCACTTTTTAACGAGTTTTCGATTATTTTTTGTTTTCTTCTTCTGATATATCTTTGTCTAGCGCTTCTAAGTCCTCTAATGAGCCTTCTAAGGCTTCCGGTTCTTCTATTTCTTCTTCCTCTTCCTCTATTTCTTCTTCCTCTTCCTCTATTTCTTCTTCCTCTTCCTCTATTTCTTCTTCCTCTTCCTCTATTTCTTCTTCCTCTTCCTCTATTGTTTTCTCTGTAAAGACTACCTCTGCTTCTAAGAGGCGATTAGCGGTTTCGTAAGCTTTTTCAACGGTGAGAATAAGTTCTCTTTTCAGTCGGTTGTTCAGTTTTTCGGCGATTTTTTCCGCCTGTTTTAAGCCTTCCTCTTTATCTTCAGGCAAAGGAGACTCTTTCCATTGATCTTTTGGTGAACTAACCTCCGGGTTTTTCTCGACAAGCCTTACTGAAAAATCTTCTTCTGAAACGTAACACGAAGCATAATTTGGTTGTATTAATGGGCATGCGCCAAACAAGCACTTGTTGCCTGTAGAATACTCATGGTTACATACGAAATATTTTTTCCCTATCTTGGTACGGTAAACACATTGTTTTTTGAATCCTGTCCAAAGAGCTTTTTCCTTGATCACTTTCAGCGCCTCTTTACTTTCATTTTCAAGGGTAACATTTGCAAATAAATCTTTTTCAAAAATTTTTGCAAACTTTCTAACTTGGTCTGTTTCCATTTCGAAAGGTGCACCAATAACGCACCAAACACCCGATTTAACCATCTCTCTAAACTTTTCAATAAGGGCTTCATTTTCTTGGCTGAGGGACATTTGCCTCATTTTTTTAGAAAGCAAAGTTTTTAGACTTTCTGGGAGAGTACTCCAAACGTTGAGTCCCATTAAAACTTGGCTCTCCAGTTTCTCAACCTCTACGTTATTTCCCACAAGTTCACCAACAATATCTTTTAGCCGTATCATGTAAGGAAATATCCCGTTAAAAGCATATTCTAAAGGCACGTCTATAGCGAAAGGTGTATGAAGCACGATAGGTTCTCCCTCATTAAATATAGATTCTGCCTGTTGTAAAACATCTTTATTTAAATACAGTAGAGGGGTTATATCGTACTCTAAAATAAGATCTCTTATCTTTTCTGGGATTTCTTCAGAACTTACAAAAAGTTCCGGATCACAGCGTTTTAAAATATATTCTAAAACTTTAACGATCTCTGTTTTAGGATCCTTTCCTTTCTCTTCTTCTTCAAGATACTCGGGAGTTCCTGCCTTTAAACGGAAGCCTATGGTTTTATAAGAGTTTGCATAATTTATCAATATATCCAGCCTGTTACGCCCTCCAGTAAAATCGATATCATAATAATTAGAACGTGCACAAACAGGTAAAACTAGCACAGGCTCTTTTTCAAAGCTTTCAGCCAAGTCCAAATTGCTTTCAAGCTCATACGTTGGAATATTCCACCTGAGACCTTCCCAGTCAAAAAAACAATACTTGAGACCTGTCCGCGCAACAGTTTCAACAAGCTGAAGGGTGCGCAAACTCACATCTTCGCCCTTAAACTCAATAACCGAACGTTTTATCGATATTCCGCCTGCCAAAAAAACCAAAACTTTCCCCTCAATAATCAAAAAATAACAAATATTCAAAAACAATCTTTTTGATAATCATATACTCCTAGTTTTTAAAAAATCTTTTTAGTGAGGTTAATAAACATGTTTTCTATTTCTAAAACTTGTGGTAGGTGTAACCAAAATGTGTGAATTTAATGTTTTTTTAAAAAAGGGTGACGAAGAAGAAAAAATAGCTGAAAACATAGTGAAAGTTCACACGTATAACCAAGGAGTAGAGCTAAGAGATCCGCTCGGAGTGCCTCTCTTCATCAAAAATTCAATAATCGAAAATGTTGACGTTATGTCTGAAAAACTCGTTCTTATAGATGTATCAAATAACTCAAAAATCTCCGAAATATTCTCAGGAAAATAGGGGTATAGAGAAGTGCTCATAGAAGCAGAAAGTATAGAGGAAGCGTATAGAAAGATTCAAACGGCCGTGTATAGCGAAGGTCAAGAAGTGACGGATGAACGGGGAGAAACCACCCTTGAAATAAGGAATTTAATGGTACGTTTAAGGAATCCTGAAGCACAAATTCCTGCAGATTATGAGCACATGACAACGAAAGAAGCAGAAGAATATGCCTCCGAGTTCCTAACCTTTGCAAAAACAGTTCCTGTTATCGACAAGGGAGACTTCTTAGGCTTTGAACCAAGGTTTGAATATGAGTATGGTGATCGCATACGCAATTTTGGCTATAAACATCACAAGATAGACCAACTTGAAGCCATTATTAACAAGTTGAAAAAAAATCCTAACACTCGGAGAGCGGTAATAGTCTTATGGAACCCGTTAATAGACAACTTTGTAGAAGAAGTCCCTTGTCTCAATCTCCTATCCTTCCTCATCCGTGAAGGGAAACTCAACCTAACCGCAGTTTTTAGATCGAATGATATGGTGGGAGCATGGCCAGCTAATGCCTACGCCTTAATACGCCTTCTAGAATACGTTTGCACGGAACTAAAAACAGAAAAGGGAGACGTAACAACTCTTTCAATCTCTGGACATTTTTACAAAAGAAAAAAGAGCGTAGAATCCCCATATTCTACAGTTAAAAAATCTTTAATAGAAAAATGACATCTTCTTGCGAGTTGTTCAAATTTTATAATCTAAATATTTATTTTTAATCACCTCTCCCTCTCAAAATTTTTAAATAAAGATCAAAGATTGATGTGCAATTATGATTATTATGGATGATATTAAGAGGTAATCATAATGAATGATATTAAAATAGTTACTGTAGATGAAAATAATATTTCTGAGTATGGCTTTTATTGTTCAAAAAATCCAAAATATGAAGGTTATCAACTGAAATTCGATTGGTTAAAGCAACGCTTTACTGAAGGTCTAAAAATAAAACTTTTACAGTCAAATACAGAAGGCACGATAGGCTTCATTGAATATATTCCAGGTGAATATGCATGGAGAGCTGTTGATGCGAGTGGATATTTGGTGATTCATTGTATTTATATCTATAGTAAAAAAGATCGGAAAAAAGGATATGGTTCACTTTTAGTAAATGATTGTATTGAAGATGCAAAAAAAGAGAAAAAAAACGGTGTTGCAGTTGTTACAAGTGATGGTCCGATGATGGCTGAGAAGAGATTATTTTTGAAGAATGGATTTGAGGTTGTTGATAAAGCGGAACGTTTTGAATTATTAGTAAAACAGCTCAAGGAAGGCACTTTACCAAAGTTTAAAAATTGGGAAAAGGAACTGAGTAAATATAAGGGCTTGAATTTAATTTATGCGAATCAATGCCCATATCATAAAAAAGCTGTGAGCGCAATTTGTGATACTGCGGAGGAGAAGGGGCTTCAGGTTAAAGTTTTTGAAATTAAAGATGCTAAAGATGCTCAGAATGCTCCTTCAATATATGGTGTATTTTGCTTAGTTCATGATGGAAAACTTCTTGCTGATCATTATATAAGTAAGACAAGATTTCTAAATATTTTTAACAAAGAATTGTAATAAAATCTTACATAATCTTGGTTTTATTTAATCTTGGGAAGGGTTTAATATCTCTTTTAGAACGTCTTTTACTTTGAATGGTGTGTCTAATACGGAGATGCCTTCAATTTCTGAAAGTTTTTTAGCGTTTTCGACATCGATTTTTCTTGTCTTTATTTTAGCTTTTTCTCCCCATTTTATAGCATTGTAGGAGCATGCTTCTACGCACTTTTTACACCCGTTACATTTTAACAAATCTATTGAGATCTTTCCCTCTCTGAGAAAAGCGGCTTCTTTTGGGCAAACTTCCACAACGGGACAGGGATCGCAACTCTCGCATAATAGAGGGTCTGTTGTGATGGCGAGGGTTGTTTCGATAAATCCTTCGTAAGGGTCTGTTGGCACTATTATAACAGGTACTTCTCCCTTCATAGCATGTGAAACACAGACGGTTACAAGCGTGTCAGCTATACCTTGAAGGATTTTAGCCACCGTGTTTGTGGTTGTAGGAGAAACTATAAGGGCATCATACTCTCCTATAGCTAGTCTTGCAGCCTTTGGGAAGCTTGCCCCTTGATCCTCCTCGAAAAAGCTTTCATTAAAATGACTGTCATCAGCCAACTCCAAAAGAGAGTCTGAAAGCCCGTACATACGGATGACTTCTCTCCCAGCCTTTGAAACAAAAATTGTCATATCAGTATTTAGCTCCTTTTTTAAAGAGCTCATCAATTCAAAGCTGTCTTGGAGGAAATGACCAGCACCCGTTATACCCCAAGCTAACCTGACCTTTTTCAATCTTCTTATCACCACATTAAAAGAGGACTATCAAACCTTTATTTATCTTTTTAAAAGCTTATTAAAAAGGAGGTTGTAAGCGGTTTTAGGTCTCTTCTATGAAGGCGCCTTTGTTCCTTGTGGGCGTTATAAAGAACTTACCGCTTATTTTTCTCTCGTTTAGAAGGTCTGAAGCTGTTTTCATCAAGTCTTCTGCCCGTTTTTTCCCTTCAGTGATTGCGAAAGTTGTTGGTCCAAAAGAACTCATTCCAACGCCTTCCGCACCGTTTTCCAGTAAGGTGTTTAAAAGGTTCTTTATTATTGGGTGTTGTAACTCCACTTCAATCTTTTTAAATCCCAAACTAATTATCTTTGTAAGGCTTTGGCCGAAAACCTCTAGGTCTCTCTCTACAATGGCAGGCAAAGTCACCATGAATATTAGCCTGCAAAGCTTCTCTACATCCTCTGAAGGAATAGGACAGTGTTTTTGAAATATATTGAATTCTTCCTCTCCTGAGGCACCTCTTTTAACATTTGGAATAGTGACTACCCAATACCATTCTTCTGGTAGGTTATATTTCGCGAGAACAGGGGCGGGCTTAGCCTTAGAAGCCCTGCTTGGCAAGAACTCTTTTTTCTCCTTATCCGGGCCAAAAGAGTGACCTCCGTCCAGTATAAAACCGCCATCTTCAAAGGCAGCTACGCCTATCCCTGAGGTGCCTCCACGCCCCATTATGTGGGCAAGCTCCCTTGTGGTTGCTTTTATTCCGTGAAGCTTTGAGAGAATTGTAGCAGTTGCAAGGCTTAATTGGGTTTTTGAACCCAAACCCACATGCTCTGGAATCTTCTCATAGACCTTTAAATAATCTCCTTCCTCCAAACCGTAATGGTCAAGAAACCTTTTAGCAAGGGAAGTTACAAGATCTTTTTGAACACCTTCTACCACCAAATCCCCCCCCAGTTTTCCCTCCATCACAACTTGAGGCTTTTCTAATGAAACACCTATCCCGCCGTCAACCCTGCAAAGTTCGCCGTTTTCATCTATTAACGTTATGTGCATCCTACAAGGAGTTTCAATTTTTATATTACTTGGACACAAGGGAAACAATCCTCCTTTTTCAAATTTTACTCAAAACATAATTTATGATAGATTTTTCTTTAGATGAAGAGGATGTAACGCGGTTCACTAAATTAGAATAATAATCTATTAATTTGCGAAGTTTTTGTGCTTCTTCAAAATTTTTGGTGACCTCTTCATGCACACGGACGCGTGTAGCGTGAATAATCGTTTCCAAGGTAGAGAAAAAACCGCGGTTAAGGGGTTTAAGAAAAGGATTTTTTATCCCTCCTGTCACGATTTTTCCCTCAAATTCCGCTCGTCCCTCCTTTTTTCCTACGTATTTTGTTTCAATTTCTAACCAAGCATCAGCCTTTTTTAAAACAGGGGCATCAACAATAAAACCTTCCCCGAACTCATCAGGCTCAAGCTCCACGTTTTTTTCAAGGGCGGCTTTAGCAAACAGTAAAAGATCCTGGGTGAGGTTAACAACACAACAATTTTTCTGCCTGAGATTTTTATAAGTGTCTGTCTCCTCATAGGGGCGTATTATCAAAAGATCAAGATCGGGTGTAAAAACGCCCATAGGCGCAACGTTAGGAATCCCATTTTCGTGATAAGTAGTAATGAGGGTTTCATAAATAAAATCTTCCTGAAAATCTAAAACCTCTAATATTTTTTCCATTTTTTCTATATGCCCCCTAAAAACAAGGAAAGAAATTATCGACTAACTACCCATTTTTTTGGCGTGTTTATTTTTATTCATTCTGAAAAGTTTTGTCGCTGTTTTATAAATTTAACAACTTTTTCTGCTTTTTCAACAGCTAGTCTTGCGGCTTCTCTTGCCCTCTCCATTAACTCTTCTTTATTTTCTGGAGGATTCTCACCAACAAGTTTTTTTACATCAGTATAGCCTGCCTCTCTAAACTTTGGATGAAGGTCTTTTTCTTCACCGTTTTTATCAATCAAAATGCCCTTTTTTGGGTTGCTTATAACTTCTCCTATAACATCAATCTTTACGCCTATTCTTTTGATACAGTCAAGAACCGGGTCTACTACATTTTCTGGGCAAAATATTAAGAGGGCATCCATTGAAACCCCTAAATAATCGATGGAAAGTTCTTTTAACATCCTTAATACCTTTTCATTAAGAAGGGCTTCAATTTTCCTCTCATCGACCTTTATGCCTACTTTGGCTGTTTTACAGATCTCGCTTATGTCGCCACGAATACCGCCATTAGTCCAGTCAGCTAAAGCATGAATATTGCTGAAGAGTTCTTCTTTGTGTAAAGCTTCACAGGCCCTTATAAACTGGACGTTCAAAGTCTCAATAATCGCGTCGTAATAGTCATTATATATGGCAGTAGTTGTTATAGTTCCGCCGCCAGCACCTTCGGTCATCAAAACCTTATCACTTGGTCTGATATTTTTCCTCGAAGCTAGGGTGGAATATTTTGGTATTACGCCTACAGTACCCACGCATGAAACCAACCTATTACCGATAACCATGTCACCTCCAACCCGTAGAGTAGAACCTGCAACAAGAGGCACTTTTGAAAGTTCTGAAACAGCTCTTATACCTGCAGAAAAATCAAAAAGTTTTCCCACATCCCCATCGTCCGCAAGATGGACATCAGTCAACATGGCCACAGGGATAGCGCCCTTAACGTAAACATCCCTTAAAGATGCTCTTGCTACATGAAAACCTGCAATGAAAGGAAAATCGCTTAAACGTGAATGCATACCATCAACAGCTATAACTATTATATCATTCTCGCCATGAACGGCTCCAGCATCATCCTGATCTAAGGGACCCATAAGGATTTTACTACTTCCTACGCCCACACCGCCTTCTTCTTCACCTTCTAGAGAGCTTATTTCTGCTAGAAGGCAGTGGACGAAAAAGTCGCCTTCTCCCCTACAACCTACACCTAAATCGTGCATTGAAGCGTTGGACTCGGGAACGGATAAAAGTTCTCCTAAAAATCCTCCAAGACTTTTGTTTGAAACTAAAACTTCGTTAAAAACAGCTTTTGCCATGTCTAAAGCTTGTTCACTGCTTATGTTTTTATATACTAAAAACTCGTCGCAAAGCCTTTGAATGATGGAATCATGTTGTTCGTTCTTTTTGAGTAAAGCGTTTACTAAACCTTCAATATCAGACAAGCGTAAAACCACACAAAATTGTTAGCTGTCAAAAAAGGTGGAACTTAATCACTCTTTTAACGTTTGCGGATCTTTATTATTGGATTATTTTTAAGGGTTTAAAGATGTAGTTTCTATCCATTCCAAGCTCTTTTATCGAATAACCTAAAGCATAACCTATTAACTGGGTAAAAAACAGCACAGGTAACTTTTTTGGGAGGTCTATCACGTTCTGATAAACATCAAACATGGAGGCACAATTTCCGCATCCAATAACCAAAAGGTCTGCTCCCACTTTCAAAGCCTCTTCAATCCTTCTCCTTCCAAGCTCCAAAGCAAGAGGTTTATTTAGAGGAAGTAGTGTGGATCCACAGCAACGAAATCCTCCCTCATAATCTACAACTTCTACTCCGCAAGCCTCTACCAATCTTACAAAATCATATGTTTCCATTTCTAAAGATTCTGAAGGGGGTCTTATGATCTGGCAAGGAGTTTGAACAGCCACTTTTAAAGAGGAAAGATCGCGAACAATATTTTCTTTAATCTTCTCCAGTCCTATATCGTTGAGGAGAAAGTCTGAGATATGCTTAACCTTTGAAATACCAGAGAATTCTCTCCCAATAAGGGCAAGAATGTCGTTTATTTTCTGATTTTTTTCAAGATCTTTAAGTAAGAGGTTGCGGACGCTGTTCAAAGTCGCTGTACAAGAACCGCAAAGCGTCAAGATGGGGATTTTTAACTCATCAGCTACTGCTAAATTTCTACCGGCAATAGTTAAGAATAGTTCTTCACTTGCTGATTCTGCCATTAACGAGCCACAACAGGTGAAACCGTCTACGTCAACTATTTCGACTCCAAAATGGTTTAAAATAACCCTTGCAGACTTCTCATACTGATTAAAACGGTAAGGTATGATGCATCCTCTAAAAAGACCTACTTCCAACGATTCCACCAAGAAGGAAAACCCCCAAAAATAATAAAAAATAATCCTTAACAATATGGTCTTATCTTATCTTTAATAAAAAGAATTTCTTTTAATTTTAATGGGGGTAAAATAATGGAAGAAGAGACCCTTGATCCAATTGATTGGAATCAAATGAAGGATTTAGGTTGTCAAATGGTAGAAGATATGATGAAATATTTAGAAAGCGTTCGTGAGCGTTCTGTCTGGCAACCAATTCCAAAAACTGTTAAGGATTTCTTCAAGAAACCGTTACCGGAAGATCCAGAAGGTCTAAATAAAACGTATCAAGATTTTTTAGAAAATATTCTTCCCTATCCTTTGGGTAATATTCATCCCAGATTCTGGGGTTGGGTGATCGGTACTGGAACTCCTCTCGGAATGCTAGCAGAGATGTTAGCGGCAGGAATGAATCCAAATTTGGCAGGAGGAGACCATATAGCATTTTATGTTGAAAGCCAAGTAATTGATTGGTTTAAGGAAATAATGGGTTTTCCAAGCACAGCTAGCGGGTTGTTAGTTAGTGGAGGATCAATGGCAAATCTGGTTGGTTTAACTGTTGCTCGCAATTCTAAGGCAGGGTTCGATATCAGAAAACATGGTTTACAAGCTGCATCCCAAAAAATGACTATTTATGGTTCAGAAGAAACGCACAGTTCTAATCAAAAAGCAATTGAATTATTGGGACTAGGTAGCGATGCCTTCCGTAAAATACCCGTGAATGAAGAATTTCAAATTGATATTGAGAGTCTAAAGGCACATATTTCAGAAGATCAAGAAAATGACTATCATCCAATTTGCATTATTGGTAATGCAGGAACTATAAATACTGGTGCATTTGATGACCTAAATTCCTTAGCAAATATCTGCGAACAAGAAGATATGTGGTTTCACGTTGATGGAGCTTTTGGAGCGTGGGCAATATTATCTCCCAAACTAAAATCTTTGGTCTCCGGTATAAATAGAGCTGATTCTTTGGCTTTTGATCTCCACAAATGGATGTATATGCCTTACGAAGTAGGATGCACTTTAGTAAAAAAAGAAGAAGAACACCGACAAGCCTTTTCGTTGACCCCGGATTACCTTACTCATACTTTAAGAGGAATTGGGGGTGGGGAAAAATGGTTTAGTGACTATGGTGTCCAACTTTCTCGTGGATTTAGGGCATTGAAGGTCTGGATGGGGATTAAAGAACATGGTATTCGAAAATATGGAAGACTCATCCAGCAAAATGTTGAACAGGCACAATATTTGGTTAAATTAGTCCAGTCGTCTTCTGAGCTAGAACTATTAGCACCTGTACCATTAAACATCGTGTGTTTTAGATTTTTAGCTGATGGGCTTGATGATTCGTCGTTGAATGACCTAAACAAAGAATTATTATTAAGATTGCACGAAAGTGGGATTGCTGCTCCATCTTATACGATGATTGGTGATAAATATGCCCTTCGTGTAGCAATTACAAATCATCGGAGCCGAAGAGAAGACTTTGATATTTTAGTAAAAACAGTGTTAAAATTTGGAAAAGAGTTGGTGGGCGGAAAATATGGATATGAGTGAGTGGCTATCATATTGGTATCCCTACATTTGTAACTATTTAGGAATAGGCCCTGAGGAAGATTTAGAATCTGCAAGACTGCTGAACGATATTATTACCAATTCTAGAGTTGATGTTCAAAAAAACAAGAAAGAGCTTAAGAAAATGGTCTTTGGAAAACCGGTGATAGTTTTTGGAGCAGGTCCTTCCTTAGACGGTGATATTCTAAACGTCCTTCATGAAAATTTCCTTGATAAATGCGTAATCATTGCGGCGGATGGAGCTACAAAAGCCCTTTTAAACAAGCAAATTATTCCAAAAGCTACTGCTACAGATCTTGACGGTGACCTAGAAAGTTTGATGTATGCATGTCAATCAGGTTCAATAATGGTGATACTTGCCCATGGAGACAATAAAGAAAAGATTTCAGGCATCGTTCCAGAGCTTATAAAAGAAGGGTGTAAAATCGTTGGAACTACTCAAACAAAACCGTTTGGCGTGCTGGAAAATTATGGGGGATTTACTGACGGAGATAGAGGCGCTTATATGGCCGTAGAAATGGGCGCGAAAATGATAATACTTGCAGGTTTCGATTTGGGAGAAAAGATAGGGCGATATTCAAAAAAGGAAAGTCAATTAGGCGGTATAGGTCACGAAATGAAGCTAAAAAAACTCAAACTTGCAAAAGAACTTCTAACAAACCTAGGGAAAACAGGGAAAATACCAGTACTAAACATCACTAGTGGGGGGGAAGAGATTTCAAACGTCCCAAAAATAACGACAAAACAACTAAAAAATATGTTGAACTAAAAAACGTTCAAGTTCTATTCAAAAAATTATCGCATTTTGATGGTACAAGACGCTCGCTGGGTTTTCATTTCATAAACAATGCACGTGATTTCATGGATGTTTTCTTTATCTGAAAGCTCTTCTACAAGTTTTTCACACAAAAGTCTAGAAAACTCTTCCACAGTAGTATTAGCAATAGGAAGCAACACTACCTCATCCTCAGGTATCTCGTAAACCTTTCCCTCCCTTAAAACCATCTTCACAAAGCCATCTTCTTTTGTTATTTTAAGATCTTTGCAATGAACAGCAAGCAAAGTCTTATGATCCCACTCCTCAAGTATACTTCTAAGCAAAGGCTTTATGTCGAGGAAATCGATGACCATGAAATCCTCGTCCTGGTCTCCCTTAATAATAACCTCTAGCTCGTAGTTATGACCGTGTAATCGCTCACAATAGCGCGTACCGACCACAAAGTGAGCGCAAGCAAACTTAAATCCTTCTGGCCCCAAACGAACAGCAAAAGTTTTATCCATATGGCTTTTCAATCATTAACCCTCCGTTTAAATTTCTATACCAGCGCTTTTTACAGTTTTCTCTACTATACTTTTAACGGCAGAATAGGCAGGAGAATCTTCAGGAATATCAAGCAAGTTTTCCCCGTCAAGACTGAACTCCATGACCTTTGAATCATAAGGCAAAGAACCAGCATAAGATAGCTTATTCTCTTCAGCATATTTTTTCAAAGAAGCTTCAATTTTCTCTGAAACCTTGTTTCCCACAATGTAGACGTTTTTAAAATTTACTTTCACTTTCTTAGCAATTTCCAGTATTCGTTTTATTGTTTTTAACCCGGGTTTTGTGCCATCAGTAATGAGGTAGAGTATATCGATGTCTCGCTGGGTTCTTCGATTTACATGTTCAAGTCCTGCTGGCATATCAGCCAAACTTATGTCATAATTTTCTGATAAAGTGTCAAGAATTCGAGTCAAAAGAGAATTTAAGCTACAATAGCAACCGCCTCTTTCAACGCTACCCATCTCTATCAAGTCAAAATCATGTTCTTCAGACAATATTTGAAAAATCAATCCTTCAAGATACCGATCCTTTGATATTCCAAGGGGTATGCGATGCATATTTTCCTTCATTTTCATCGATATGTCTCCCACAGAAGCAGGAACCTCAACGCCTAAGATATCAGCCATATTAGCGTCTGGATCGGCATCAGCAACTAAAATATCGTACTTTTTACTCGCATCTTTTTTACTAGTGTCTATTAAAGTTTTTAAAACGAGGGCTAAAAACGTGGTTTTACCCACACCGCCTTTGCCCGACACTGCTAAAACTTTACCCTTTTTTCTTCCACTCAATACCTTTTCACCCACCATCTAAAAAAAGAAAAAAGTCCATTTTTAAAATCTTTAGGTAAGAATCAAGGAATTAAACGGGATTGAAAGTTTATAAATCTCTATATTTCGAAACTTAAAAGTGCTAAAACTGTAAAACTTATTTGTTTTTAAGTTTCAGTAGGTAAAAAAAGAGAGAAACTGTTAACGCAAGACTATTGCGCGTAAAACATCGATTTTTGAAATGATGCCTAAACTATCTTTTCCGCGAACAAGAACGGCAGGATAGCCCTCCTCTACAATCAGCGTATAAACATCCTCTAAGGAAGCGTCAGCATCCACTATGGGGAAAGGTTCGTCCATACATTCCCTGATCCGCATGGAAAGTTTCTCCTCCCTTTTATCCTCTTTTCCAAGATGTTTTAACAATATTCTTTCAGTTATAGAGCCCACGATTTCCCCTTTCTTTTCAATAACAGGAATCTGCGAAAAAGAATACATCTGCATAACATCCAAAACATGGGAAACAGTATCATCAGGAGAAACCGCAATCAAAGGAAACTTAGCCAAATCACCCGCCTTAATAACTTTCAAAAAGCACCACCTACATAAACAAAAACCAGCGCCACTAAAAAAATTTAACCCCATAAAAAAATCCTAAAAAAAGCTATTTTACCTTTAAATAACAGTAGAGATTTTCTCTTCTATTGACAAAATTTACATTTTTTAACTTCCATAAAACCTTTAGTTTTATAAGTTAGTATTTTTCGCGCTAACTTTCATATCATTTCGGGCGGCGGTATTGCTTTCGCGGTTAAGTGCTTTTTGATAGCTTCCTTGTCTACACGATTAAGGGATGCTACAACCATCACAGCTATGGAGTATATTGCGGACATTATTAAAAGGGAGGGCGTGTATATCAAAAGGGAGGGCGCGAAATCTTTCTGCCTATTGATTATTATACTGCTTATATAGGGGCTTGGGATGTTTCCCACTGAAAAAGCTAAGGCTATATTTGCCGATGCTGTTCCCCGATAATCTTCTCCTACAAGATCCATCATTAAACTTTGGATCAATGGGTTTGCCACATTCATAAGGGCACCGCGTGCGATGAAAGCGATAATCGCTAGGGTTAAATTTTGGGTAAATGCAAGGTAGATAGCGCAAATAATTGCAGCGATTTCCGTTAAAGCCATGGTAGGTATACGACGTATAGATCGCGAAATAAGAGGAGCAACAAAGTTTCCTAAAGCCATAAATACTTGCTGAACGGCGAAAATTAATCCTATAGTTCCGATTTCAACGTTAAAGCGATCTTCGAAAAATAACATAAAGAAAGGGACCATAAAACCTGCCCCTAGTCCAAGAAAGAGGCTTATAAGAACAGGTTTCCAAGCCATATTTTGGCCCAAAAACCCAAAAATTCCCCCCTTAGCATCGCCGCTACTATTATCAATCTTTCCAGAATCTGATTCTCTCTCAAAAACGTCTTCATCCGATGAATCTTTCACTTTATTTCTACTAGGAACGCGTTTGTGCCTTATAGTGAAAGCTATAACACCCGCAATCAGATTAAAAAGGGCAAAAATCAGGACAGTAAACCGGAGTCCTTCCAAATCAAACTCTATATTCATAAGTTGGAAAGCATAAAGCAGACCGTTTCCTACGGCAAAAAACGCCAAATTAGTCCCATAAACTATGGAGTAAGCTAGATCTTTCCCGTATCCTGTAGTTCTATCAGCGATTATAGCGGAAAGGCTTGGAGAAAACAAAGGATAACTTGAATAAAGCAATAAGCTGCCTACTAACAGCCCTTGCCAATTACTAGCAAAATATAGGAGAAAGCCCCCGATAGCAGAACTGACTGATCCGACCCTTATTAAAAGAATACGGCTAAACCTATCAGCAAAAATCCCTGAGGGAAGGATTAGTAAAACACTTAATACATATGTAAGAGTGAGGATAAGCCCATAAAAAGTAACATCCTCTCTGCCTATTACGGCGTAAATATAAAAGGGAAGGATTATGAAAATTATACCAAATCCCGAAGAACTGAATACTGTAGAGAAAAAGATTTTAGTCAGAGAGGAGTCTCTGAAAAAACCTCTCACACCGTACTCTGGTTCACCTTCTTCCAAAAGAAACACCAAAAAAACATTCGAAAAAAGACTTTTGAAGGATTAAAGCAAATTATAAAAAAAATATAACAACAAAAACAATAGATAAATTAATAAGGGTTTTTCTTAAAACATTTTGAAACTTTTGATCGAACAACACTAGCATCCTATCTTTATCATTTAATTCCTCATTAAACATAGAATAAATTAAATAAGAGAGAATAACTAAATTAAAAATGAGGCGTTAGAGTTTGGAAGGTGGAAATAGAAGACGCGGAGGAAAAAAAGAAGAAAATGTCGATGAAGACCTCTTCGAATATAGGTTAGAAAGGGACGATGTTCTTGAAACAAGTCTCATAGAGGATTTAGGAAAAGCTCTTAGAATAGCTCGAGAATCCCTAGAAAAGGCCAAAGAAATCAATGCAGATCCAAGCATTATAGGAAATCTATCCATGCTCATAAAAAGACTCGAACGAGTCATGAAAAGATACAAAGAAATCAGCGTATAAAAAACCAAAATATCCGACAACAAATTCATTTTTCCTGTTTTTCGCTCTTTTTTCTCACTGTTTTTTACTAGGAGGGGGCAAGATTCTCCTGCCATCAAAAGATATCCTCTTACCCACAACTTTAAACCCTAACTTATCATAAATCTTCCTAGCTGGAGTATTAGACTCTTCAACCCATAAAAACACGCAGGGCTTCTTCATAACATCAAAAGCAAAACTAACAACGGCGGAAGTCACAATGGTCCCATAACCCTTACCTCTAAACTCTTCCAAAGTGGAAACATCACGAACAACAGCAAAATCCTCTAAAAAATCCCATCCAAAAGCCCAACTAACCAAACGATCAGCCTCAAAAACTCCAAACCCCCAACCATACTTCAAAAACATTTCACAATCTTTAAGCAAATCCCACTTATCAACATCCTCCAAAGAAAGGCGAAAAGCTTCCTTCTCCCTCAAACACCGATTAAAACGATTCTCAGAAATACTCATAACAAGAAAACAAGCCATATCACCAGCATAAGGATAAAAAAGCGACCCCTGAGGCTCAAAAACCCGAGTAACCATGGATAAATGCTCAGGATCAACGCTAAAATACAAAAACTCCCTTTCACCAACAACCTTCAAAAAAAGATCCTCAGAAACCAAACCATTCATACTTACAAAAATCCTCTCCCAACGGTCAGAAAAATGCTTCTGAACATACCCCACAACCCCTTTATCGTCTTTTAATTGAACCCAGGTCTCTGTAGTAGATGGTTCATACAAAAAATTCCACAAAACAAAAACATTCGGACCAAAATCCCTCCTAACAAAATCCAAAAACCAACCACTATACTTACCGCCTTCCTCTTCGTCTTCTAACTTTAAAAACGAAGACAAACCCAAAACCAATAAAACCCCCTAAAAAATCACTAAACAAAAAATAAATTACCACCTAGGAAAACAAAGGTACACAAACCATTTTTAATTTTTTAAATAATTTCCTACTTTATCCTTTTTGAATAAGGGTGGAGTTGCATAATAAATTGTGTTCAAAGGTTGTAGTCGTTAAAGGTGAAGATCTAACTCAGATGATACAAAGAGGTTTGAGCTATTTTGCGAACCCTTCTAAAAGAACCGTTGTTTTAAAGCCGAACCTAATAAACGCCGAAAACCCGCCTACAACCACTCCTTCTGAAACCATTGAAACTCTACTAAAATACTATAAAACAACTGGCTATGAAGTGATTATTGCCGAAGGATCTGGTTGGTCTGAAACCAAGGATGCGTATGAAATTTTAGGTTATAGAAAAATTGCTGAAAAATATGAAGTAAAACTTGTCGACCTGAATAAGGATGATTACGAAATAAGGAAAAGCCCAAAAGCTTTTGTGCTTAAGAGTTTTGAGTTTCCCCTAACCTTAAAAGATTCTTATATAGTTTCTGTCCCTGTTCTTAAGGAACACTCTATAACAACCGTAACACTGTCCCTTAAAAACATGCTCGGAGCTACTTTAGGCGAGAAGGCTAGGTTCGCAAAGAAAGGAAGATTTCATAAACTCGGGGTAAATGAAAGTATAGTAGACATAAACCTTTACACTAAACTAAACCTCTCAATAATAGACGGTAGAACAGCTGGTGTTGGAGGAGAACTAAAAGCAGAACCAAAAAAGCTCAACATGATGATATTTTCAGAAGATCCGGTTGCAGCAGACGCAACAGGAGCAACATACCTCGGTTACGACCCTCTTTTAATAAAACACATAAAACTTGCTCAAGAAAAGGGGCTTGGTATAGCAAATCCTAAAAAGATAGATCTGGTAGAGGTTGAAATATGAAAGAATATCAACGGTTTTTAACGCCAAATTTCGAACCTTTCGACCCTTTAGAATTGGCTAAAGAGACTGAAAAGATCGTAACTAGACCTGGGTCAGGAGGTTTAGAAAGAAAATACACAGGAATCTATTCCGCACCGGTATACCGAGGAATAGCAACAGCCTATGCTGTCGGCTGTCCCCTGCGATGTGTCTTCTGCTGGACAAATTGGTCGAGAGATTTTCCGGAGATGTTTGGCGAGTTTTTAAACCCAAGACAGGTTGCTCAAAGACTCTCCAAGGCCGCTGAAGAAGGCATAACCAATCCTCGCTGGAAAGCTTTCAAAAACATTAAAGTTAATAAGCTCAGGATCTCAGGCTGCGAGCCTACATTAGGGAAAGAGCATTTACTCGCTGTTTTAGAGCTTGTATCCGCGTTAAAATATCCTCTTTTCATTTTAGAAACCAATGGCGTAATTCTTGGGTCTGATAAAGACTACGTAGAAAGGTTGAGTGAATTTAAGGAAAAACTCTATGTTCGCGTTTCATTTAAAGCAGCGACTCCAGAAGGCTTCACAGAAAGAACGGGCGCCATTGGAAAATTTTACGAACTGCCGTTTAAAGCCTTAAAAAACCTACTGGACGGAGGAATTTACGCCAAAGCAGCAGCAATGACCGATCAAAGAACTATGCCAGCAGAGGAAAGGAAACTGTTGATAGAGATGCTTGGCGAAATAGATCCGGAAATAAAAAGAAACCCGTATGAACTAGAGGAAGAACAAATAGACGCCTATGGAACCACAATCGATCGATTAAAAGCATACACGGACGAAAAATACGCAGAAGAACTCCGGAAAAGAATCATAAAAAGTAGATAACCTCCCAAAAGTTGCTTGTGTGAATCGTAAAATGAGGGATAAACTCAAAGAAATACTTTCAGAAATTCCTTCTTATTCTGAAGAACTTAACCTAAATTTGAACAAGCCTGAAGACAGATTTAAATGGTTTATAGCCTCAATTCTTTTCGCGAAAAGAATTTCAAACGAGATCGCGAAAAACACCTTTAGAAAGTTTATAGAAAACGATTTAACAACCCCAGGAAATATTTTACAAGCTGGGTGGGATAAACTTGTGGAAACTCTTGACGCTGGAGGCTATGCTAGATATGACTTTTCCACAGCAACAAACCTACTAAAAACCACCAAACTCCTAAAAGAACTTTACAAAGGAAGTTTAGAAGAATTACATAGACAGGCTGAAAACTCAAAAGACTTGGAAAAGAAACTAAAAGAATTTAAGGGCGTCGGACCTGTGGCAATCAACATATTTTTAAGAGAACTTAGAGGGATATGGATTAAAGCAAGACCAAAGGTTTCAACAATGGCCTTAGAAACGGCAAAGCGATTAGAAATAGAAAAAGACGATATAGAGATTTATGAATCAAAGCTTGTAAGGTTAAAGTTGCAATACTGCAAAAAGAAGAAATGCGATAGCTGTCCTGTAAAAAACTCTTGTAAAACACCTATAACAAAATAACTTAGGACAATTTCTAGCCAAACGGAAATAGGGACGCGACAAAAGTCTTTATTTCTATTATTGGCCCATTTTTTTGATTAAGGGTATGTTTGTAACAGACGATGTTCCTTTGCCGACAGCTTTTTATTTGAGATTGAGAATATGTTTTTAGGGAGGCAGTGTTTCCCGCTTGCTGGCGGCTTTTTACTTAAACATCTATTTACGGAAAAGCGTGATGATCTATGGGAGAATCAGATAAAGCAGAAAAATTGCTCAAAAAAGTCAAGGAAGACTATCTCTTACTCCAAAACTTAGCCGAGGTACTCCCTGCTATTTCAATCGACTTCATAAACAGCATTACAGAAAGGATCCGATGCTTGGAGAGGGCGTGCGATGGACACACACGCAAAGCATTGACCTACTTAATCGGCGTGTGTTACGAAAAACAAATAGGAGTAGAATTGACCAGCAACGAGCGAGAAACCTACTTCAAATTATTAGAAAAAGAGAACGAAAAATACGAGTTAAACCGTGCGAAGAACATTAAAAAGCAAGGTAAGTATCACGTGTAGAACCCCTTGCCGTTGTTCTTGTTGGTAATTTTTGGTTATAGGAATCGATTTTTAATCGAACGAGTTCTTGTACAAAAGCCAAGGTTTTCGTAACAACAACCCTTGAAAAAACCAGAGGTTGTGTATAAATCCCGCTTTTTTCGCTTCAACTGCCACCTCAATGATTATTTCTTCACGATCTCCACTTCCAAAGTTAGGGGTCGATATAGCATACTTTAAGTTCTTAACCTCAATCTGTCTATCAGCTTATAAAGGAGTTCAAACAGATTAGCATTGCGCAAACAGGGCATTTTAACCTTAAATTTTTATTTTTTTCCTTTATTATACTCTATCACTAAAAAATGTCCATAAAACTTTTTTATAAATTTTCCAACCAAATCTATAGGAAAACACGTAAAACTGCGCGCGAGTTTTTATTCCCTCTCAGTTAATTCCATAAATATGACCGAATTTATCTTCGATGTACTCCAACCAAGGTTTGGGGCTTGGACCTTCCCCTGTGACTTCTCGGAGAAGCTCGGGTGCTTCGCGAACTAAACCAAACCGGTGAACCTTCGTCCTTAACCATGCTAGAAGGGTTTTGAGGTTGCCGTTAGATATCTCCTCTTCTAAATCTATAATTTCTCGTTTAGCTGCAGCAAAGATCTGCGCAGAGTATAGATGACCTAACATGTAACTTGGAAAATATCCAAAATAACCTGAGGACCAGTGAACATCTTGTAGCACACCTTTGGTATTGTTCTCGGGCAAAATACCCAAATAATCCTGCATCTTAGCATTCCAAAGCTCTGGCAGATCTTTAACCTCTATCTCGCCTTTGATTAGAGCTTCTTCTATTTCGAACCGAAACATGATGTGGAGACTGTATGTAACTTCATCTGCATAGATTCTAATCGGGGAAAGTTTCACGATGTTGATTGCACGATAGAAGTCTTCTAATGGAATGCTTTCATAATAGGGGAAAATCCCTTGAAGTTTCGGGTAGAAAAACTTCCAAAAGGGGAGACTTCTACCCACAATGTTTTCCAACATTAGTGACTGTGACTCGTGAATACCCATTGAATACCCATTATCTAGATACAACCACTTC
>Ga0209636_10001489_pt1 | contig 23749 bp, 17 predicted proteins | sample DeeMarSWOR152_54_FD_187464 | JGI IMG/M metagenome (GOLD analysis project Ga0209636, IMG submission 187464) | Marine sediment microbial communities from White Oak River estuary, North Carolina - WOR-1-52-54 (SPAdes) (version 2) | ecosystem: Environmental > Aquatic > Marine > Intertidal zone >...
CACCAGAGCACCGGTCGGCGAAAATAGCACGGGCATACGTCCTGACTCGAGCGTCGCGCTCTCCTGCGCCAGCTCTACCTTCCTCTCCAGCCTGCGCGCCAACGCCATGACCCTGCCGTCCCATGCGGTCGAACCCTCGGCATCCCAGATACTCAGCACGTCATCTCCTCGCACCCGGGAGACGTGGAGGAGGACCGACAGTGGTGACCGTCGGACCGAGACGTCGGCCCCCGCCTGGTTCCGGATGGAGAGTTCTTCGATGCCGCGCTCCAGCTTGACATCCACCCGCGCATCCGGATCCTTCGCTGTGATGAGGTCGATCATCTTCTCGCCGATCTCAACCAGCCGCTCGACCGGGAGCTCCGCAGCTGTGCGGTCGAATGTCTTCACCTGCGGCCCCGGCGCAGGCGCAGGAAACTCGATCGGAATCTCAGCGCCGTATGCCGCAGACTCAGCTGCGTTCGCGACGAGCTTTTCGACAGCCGACTCATCGCTCGATGCGGCAAAACCGAGACGCCCATCCTTGACAATGCGGACGGCAACGCCCCGGGTCTGTACGACCTTGCTCGACTTGAGCCTGTTCGCCTCGAATCCGATCTGGGTGGCTTCGTCCCGGACATGAGCAACTTCGGCCTGATCCGCCTGAGCCCTCAATCGACTCAGAATATCCACGCTCGGCTCACTCCCTTCTGATCATTTCGATAGACAGACACGATGATATCCTATCTCCCGCCGATGACGACGTTCTGGATGCGGATGTGAGGTGAGCCCATTGCGACGGCCAGACCTCCCTGCCCCTTGCCACACTTACCGCCTCGCTCAGACCACGTGAAGTCGTTACCGATGGCGTCGATGTTGTTCAACGTGGTGAATAAGTTACCCGCCAGGATGACATCCTTGACCATTTCGGCGACCTCTCCGTCGCGGATCATGTAGGCGTACGCCGAACTGAACGAGAAGTTCTCGAGTGCCGTCTGTCCACCAAATGAATTGCAGACATAGACCCCGAGCTTTATATCGCTCACCATTTCTTCGAACGAGGTCTCCCCGCCTTCGATAGCGGTATTCGTCATACGCACAATAGGCGGATAGCGATAGTCTGTTGCCCGCGCGTTGCCGGTGACCCGCTCACCCATCTTGCCTGCCGTCTCGCGGGAATGGAGGCGGCCCACCAGGATGCCATTCTTGATGAGATCGGTCCGCCCGGTCGGTGTGCCCTCATCATCATATCGATGCGAACCGCGGAGTCCGGGGACAGATCCGTCATCGAAAACCGTGAGAATGTCGAGGCCGAATCGTCTCCCCAAGACCATCATCTCTTTTGCCCGGGGATTCTCGTAGACAAAATCAGACTCCGAGAGATGCCCGAACGCCTCGTGGATGAAGGTCCCCGCCAGCGCCTGGTTTATCACGACGGGGTACACACCGGCCACTATGGTCTCCGCACTCAGAAGATCGACTGCACGCTGGGCGACAGCGAACGTCAGGTCTTCACGGCCTTCCGCATAGCTGAATCCCGCCTGGGTCGAAAGGCTCTCACCCGCAGACTGGACATTGTCATCATCACGCGCGCTGGCGGCGATGTATAGGGTGATCATGGGACGTTCTTCCTCGATGAACGTCCCCTCCGAATTCCCGAAGACGATGCGAGTGAAGCTATCGTTATAGTGACAGTGCGTGTGCACGATCTTCTTGCAGTACCCAAGCAGAATGGTGTTGTACTTCTCGATGAGCGCCTTCTTATCGGAGAGCGCTACGCCACGAAAGTCACGTTCCAGACTGGCCCTGATGCTATCCTCGGAGACCGGGATCGGTGCCAGCTCAACGGGCTCCTCGCTTTCGACGAGCCGCGCACACTGGTAGGCCTGCTCAACTCTGGCTGCAAGATCCGTGAGATCATTGAATGTGGCAATACCCCATCCACGACCCCTGCACAGACATCTCACAATACCTCCCACGTCAATGATCGCGTTCGCGGTCTCCAGATCCTTGCCGCGGTAGGCAACGGTTGTAGCCTCCCGCTCCTCTATCCTGATTTCAGTGTAGTCGGCCTTGCTCTGCCTCAGCGCGGCCTCGATCCTTTCGCGCATGTACATGATCACCTCGACTCTATGTTGAGAATCCCCTTCACTACTATGCAACACCTACGCTTCCTCGATGCGGGCTGCGTCCACGCCGCGCCCCTGTTGAAACGGCGCTCGGGGGATCAGAGACGTTATACTCCATCCCCCAAGCAGAATCAAGTACCCACTGCTCGCTCTCTACACCTCCATATGCTTCCAGCGTCCGATCTTGAACCAGACGGCAGTGATGGCCCCGTGGGCAACGACTGATGCGGCAACAGCGAGCCACACCCCTGTCGTCCCCAGGCCGCCGAAAGCGGGGAGTACCAGCGCGAGCGGGATCTGCAGGCCGAGGAGAACTAGGGCAGTGATCATCATGGGGGAGAGGGTATCGCCTGCGCCGCCGAAGGCTCGCGACAGGACGACCCCCAGCGCTAGCACCGGGTAGCAGACCGAGTTGATCCGGATGTACTGACTGCCGATGCCTACGATCCCCGGGTCGTTGTTGACCAGAGCGACGAGCCGATCCGCGAAGATCCAGAAGATGGCTCCCACGACTACCATCGCGGCGACGTACGATCCTGCCGCGATCCAGGCGCTTCGCTCCGCCCGATCGAGCTTGCGGGCGCCCATATTCTGTCCCACTAGAGTCGCGGCGGCCGTTGCGAGACCGAGCCCGGGGAGCACTACCACCATGTCCAGCCGAATCCCCACGCCGAATGCAGCAACGGCTGCCGTGCCGTACGCGGCGACGATACCCATCAGGATGAGCCGCGCCACGCTTCGTATGCCGAGTTGGGCCGACCCGGGGACCGCGATACGTACGACGCGCCACATCATCCCGATATTGAGCCTCACTTTCCTCCATCGCACTCTCACCCGAGACCGACCGCGGAGAAGAACACTCAGGACGAAGATCACACCCAGGCCGCGCGCGGTCACCGTTGCATATGCCGCCCCCTGAACTCCGAGCGCGGGGAAGATCCATGGGCCGAATATGAGCAACGGGTCGAGGATGACGTTAGCGGTGTTCGACAGAGTAAGGGCCTTGAGTGGGGTCAGGGCATCCCCTGACCCCTGGAGGACTGCACTCGATAGGAAGAGTAAGAAGATGGCGATCGAGCCGCTGAACATGACACGAAGGTATCCGGTAGCCAGCTCGAGCACCTCTCCTCTCCCGCCGAGGAGCATGAGCGTGGGCCTGGCGAGGAACCAGCCAAAGAAGACAAGACCTACCGATCCCGCGATCCCGAGCAAGAGCGACTGGACGGCAACATCGCCCGCGCTCGACTCATCGCGCGCTCCCACGAATCTCGCTACCATTGCCGCCGTGCCTATCTGCAGGCCGACAGCGATAGTGATGATGACCATGAGGAGCGTCCCGGCCAGTGCGACGGCCGCAACGGCCTCAGGCCCGAGCCTCCCCACGAAGACCATGTCGACGAAGTTGTACGTCGTCTGAAGGAAATTAGACAGCATCATCGGCAATGCGAGATGCCATACATTTCCAACCACACTCCCGCTCGTCCAGTCGCGCATCAAGGCCTCCGGCAAGCAACTCCTATCTTCATGCCTATCTGGGCGCCGACACACCGACACCGCCCGCAGCCATTCCTCGCCTTAACTGAGACGGACACAACCTTCTGTCGCTTCCGTCAGTCTCCCCCAGGCAACAGTCGCCTTCGTCAGGAGGTCTCAGAAACAGAGGATGCCACCTCTACCTGCTGCGTCACGTTCGAACAATGTCGGCCACAGCGCACATCCGCAGGTGGCCGACAGTTTTTACAGACAGTGATCTTTTCCTTCCGCTCCAGGAAAGCGGTCCCACCCTGCAGGCTCGCCAAGCTGCCGCAACCAGAGTCAGGACTTATCGGAGCGCTCACCCTTCCCCTCTCTTCGCCGGATCCGCCACCACCAGACCGACAGGACGACTCCCATTGTGACGAAGACCCAGACGAGCACCAGCACAACGAGTAGAGCGGCCATCCCTATCACTGGAATCGAACCTCCCCGATCTTCGAGAACGTCCCCGATGCGCTCCTCAACAGACTCGCCACCGAGAACCGGCCCCCCTCATCACGGTCGGCCTCCCGACACAACCCGCGGCTTGAATCGCCGCAACCTGAGGGAGTTCGTCACAACCGATACGGAGCTGAACGCCATGGCCACAGCGGCGAAGACCGGATTGAGCAGGATGCCAAACGCCGGGTACAGGACCCCGGCCGCCACGGGTATGAAGGCGCTATTGTAGAAGAACGCCCAGAACAGGTTCTGTTTGATGGTCCGCACCGTCTGGCGTGAAAGCTCGATCGCAGTCACCACTCCTCTCACATCTCCGGTGATGAGCGTGATGTCAGACGCCTCCATGGCCACATCGGTGCCCGTCCCGATCGCGATCCCGAGGTCTGCCTGGGCCAGGGCCGGTGAGTCGTTGATGCCATCCCCGACCATAGCGACGATCCGCCCAGCATCCTGGAGCGTCTTAACCTCGCCCGCCTTCTCGTGCGGCAACACCTCGGCAAGCACGCGATCGATCCCCACATCACCGGCGATTGCGTCCGCGGTCCTCTTGTTATCACCGGTGATCATCAGTACCTCGAGCCCGAGCCTGTGAAGTGAACCTACCGCTTCCGCCGCATGATCCTTTAGTGTGTCGGCTACCGCCACCACTCCCAGAATCACTCCGTCCTCGGCGATGATGACAGGTGTCTTCCCTTCGCCGGAAAGCCGCTCGAGATGCTCGGTGGCCCCGCTCGTCTCCAGCCCATCGCCCTCCGCCATCTTCATATTACCTATGGTGAGGCTTCTTCCACTGACGGTGGCGCGCACCCCGAGGCCGGGCAGGGTATCGAACTGTTCCGCCCTCGACAGCTCGATCCCGCGCTCCGCCGCCTTCTCCACCAGAGCCTCGCCGAGCGGATGTTCTGACCCGCGCTCCGCCGACGCCGCCAGGCGAATGATCTCGCTCTCTCCCACATTCCCCAGTGCAATCACGTCGGTAACACGCGGCTTACCTTCCGTGAGCGTTCCCGTCTTGTCAAAGATGACCGAACGCAAGCGATGTGCGACTTCGAGGGATTCACCTCCACGGATCAATATCCCGAGCTGCGCGCCCCTGCCCGTCCCCACCATGATCGCCGTCGGCGTTGCGAGCCCCAGAGCGCAGGGGCAGGCGACGATCAATACGGCGACGAAGTTGACGAGCGCGAATGTGAGCGAGGGCTCGGGGCCGAAAAACAACCAGATGAGGAAAGTGACGGCAGCGATGGCGATCACGGCCGGCACAAAGATACTCGCCACGCGATCGGCCAGACGCTGAATCGGAGCCTTCGACCCCTGCGCCTCCTGAACGAGCCTAATGATCTGAGCCAGTGCCGTCTCTCTGCCAACGTTGATGGCCTCGAAGACGAAGCTCCCTGTCTTGTTGATCGTCGCCCCGATGACCTGGTCGCCGATGCCCTTCTCGACAGGGATGCTCTCGCCGGTCAACATCGATTCATCGACACTGGAGTATCCCTCCCGCACCCGGCCATCGACCGGGATCCTCTCGCCCGGGCGCACGATGACGAGGTCGCCGACCTGCACGTCTTCAACTCGGATATCGACCTCCACTCCGTCCCGCCTCACCCGCGCCATCTTCGGCTGCAGACCGATCAGCTGTCGAATTGCTTCTGACGCCTGCCCCTTGGCCCGGGCCTCGAGGAATCGCCCCAATATGATCAACGTGACGATCATCACCGCGGTGTCATAGTAGACCTCCCGCCCCTGGCCCGCCTGGGCAAGCCACTGGGGAACGAATGTGGCGACGAGACTGTACAGGTACGCCGCGGAAGTGCCCACGGCGATCAGCGTATTCATGTCGGCGGTGCGATGGAGAAGCGCCTTCCAGAACCCACGGTAGAACTGCCATCCTACCCAGAATTGGACGGGCGTGGCAATGACAAACTGGAGATACGGATTGGAGAAGATGGAAGGTATTACCGGAATCCACATGCGGAGCATGCCGACGAAGAGAACGGCACTTACAGAGACACCGATGGCGAGCTTCAGTTTGAGGACGCGTACTTCCCGCCCTCTGGCGAGCCGTTCGGCATCAGCCGGTTCTTCCTCCCCCTCCAGCCTGCCGACTCTGTAGCCCGCCGCGTCCACAGCCTCGCTCAGCCGATCGAGTGTCACCAGTGACGGCTGAAAGTCGACGGTCGCCTGCTCAGTAGCGAAATTGACATTCGCGCCGACTACGCCATCGACCTCGCTGAGCGCACGCTCCACCCGGGCAACACATGCGGCGCAGGTCATCCCCTCGATAGGCAATGTGAGCCGCTCGGTGACCGCCCGATACCCGAGGTTTGAGACCTCCTCGATGAGGCGGTCGATCCCGACAACGTCAGGATCGAAGCTGACGGTCGCCCGCTCGGTAGCGAGGTTTGCGCTCACCTCGTCCACGCCCTCAAGCCGTGCCAGTCCCTTTTCGATCCTCGCCACGCAGCTGGCGCAGTTCATCCCTTCTATGTGGAGATCGACCGTCCTCGTACCCATCTGAGCCTCTGCAATCCACCCTGCCACCACTTGTTCATCTCGAGCTGGTACCTCTCATACGTACCAGTTTCCTCACATCGGATGCCTCGCCGGCCTCCAGGCGACAGAAGTAGATGCCGCTGCCGGCCTGGATCCCCGCACTGTCGCGTCCATCCCAGGTCACGGTGTACGCTCCCGGAGTCAGTTCGCGGTCGACGAGGGTGCGTACCCGCTGCCCGAGAATATTGTAGATCATCAGCCTGACCGGGACTCGACCGGACGACCGGCCGGGCACCACATACTGAATAGTAGTAGCGTCGGGGAATGGATTCGGGCGATTAGGAGCGAGAAGCCGAGGCGGTTCTCCGAGGGCAAAACCGCCTTCCTCGCCCTTGTCTCCGACACCAACGATCCCCATCCAGTTCAGTATCCGCCCCATCAGTTCATACTTGCGGATGCCCACCGGAGCGCCTTCCTCGATCGCCTCGAATCTGAATCCCAGGTACACGACCTGATAGCTGTCATCGTACGTGACAGCGGCATCCCCACCCTGGTCATAGTACAGCATGGCGTCGCCGCCTGTTGCCGGCAAGATGATCTCCTTGGGCTCTGTCCACAGCAGCACCAACATCGAGTCGCCGACGATTGGATGCCCGGGCACGCCCCGTACGACATAGTCAGCCGTCGTCCCCACATAGGTGCTGTGGAGGTAGTCCGCGTAGAACGGCCCCGATCCGATGTCCCGCCCGATTCCCGAGCCGTTGATGAACAGCGCTCCGCCCTGATCGAGATAGCTGCTCAACGCAACGATATCGTCCGGTCCGAGCGTCGTCGCGGTGTCCGTCCCCGTAAACCAGATCACCACCTGAGAGTTCGCCAGCCAGGCCCCGTCAGGGGATCCCTGTTCTGCCACCGACCATTCATCGTGGAAGAGGTGCAGGCTATCAGCAAGTATTGTGCGGTATTCCTCCTCCAGCGACCCGCCGCCGTCGTCGTCGATGAGCATCACAGCGGGATGTCCAATGATGAGCGAGAAACTATCGGTGGGGGCGAAGTTCGGGGGATCTGTGCTGATCTCGAGCTCGAACCGGGCGAGGTGCGGCTCCGCACCCGGCGCCACAGAGATCGTGAGGTCATCTCCTTCGTTGTACCCCGAGGATCCCGCGGGAAGGTCGGGGAAAGCAGCTGTCGAATCGGTCACCGTGACATCGGCATCGTCAGTCCTCAGCACCGCGAAGACATTCGTGGCATCGAGCCAGCCCTCGCCGTTCTCGATAGTGATGACGAGATCGACCGTCTCCCCCCCCTCTGCCCGTCCGTCGCCGTCGCCGCCGCTGTCATTCACGACGACGCCGACCGCCCTGCAGTATGGCACGTCGAGAGGGACATCCATCTTCGCCGCCTGGACGACCTCGCGCGTCACATCGCTCTGAACGAAGACGACGATCTCGGAGTTGGCGAGATCCCACTCCGGAGAGACGATGAAATCGGCCGATTCAGTGATGCTGTCGCCGAAGATGGTCACGATCGAGACTCCCGCGACATCCGGGAACATGTCGCGGAACACATCCTCGTACTCCTCGCCGCCGTAACCGAGGGCAGACTCGGTGACTGCGAACCGCAGCCGCAGATCCGAGGGCACGGATGGTTCGGTCTGCAGCACAGTGGCGGTCACCCTGCCTCCCATCGGCACCTCAGCCAGCGTCGCGTCGAGGTGTATCTCGAGGGGGCTCGCCACACTGTACCGGCTCAGAACCTTACTCTCCCAGGTAGTCCAGATCCACTCTCCATGGAGCGTTCCATCGAACCAGGAATCAGGGGTGTAGTTGACCCCGTAGTAGTTGATCCGGGCAGTGCTCTCGGCGATATTCGCCAGATAGAACGGATCCGCTCCACTCGGCCACCAGGTATGGTACGAAATGACAGCCAGAATGGTATCGTATGTTTCGGCAAGAAAGGCCAACACACTGTCGGCCGGCGGACACGACGCTCACCCGGTGTTAGTGAATCCCTCTGCCAGCACCATCCGCTCTGATGCAATCGCCGACAGGACACTGACCGACAACACGATCGCCATGGCGATCAGTAGCACTCTCTCGTACCGCATCGTTCTCCTCCATCGTTGGCTGGGGTGAGCCTATCGACACATCGTACGGACCGCAAAACCAGCTCACTCCCGGGACATCAATAAGGCCTGCTCCCGATCCCGGCTGGCTGATTCCGGCAGCCTGCGAACAGCCAGCGGACTGCACGTCCGTACGCCCGCCGCCCTGCAGCGGGCCTTCCGAAACTCCGCCAGTCGATTCCTTCTACGGAATGGAATCGAATACCTTTCTCAGTTTCGCCTCGACCTCTTCCGCGACCCCTCTCAGTTTCTCGTTAGCGATCATCCCCATCGCCGCTGTCGGCTTGATGACGGCGATCCCGGTTCCCTTCTCTTTCTCATACACAATAACATTACAGGGCAGCATCAGCCCGATGTTCTCCTCGGCGAGAATCGCCTGGTGTGCAAGCGGCGGGTTGCATGCGCCAAGTATGATATACTTCTTGAAGTCGATGCCGAGTTTTTCCCTGAACTTCTCCTTTACGTCGATCTCCGTCAGGATCCCGAATCCCTCCTTCTTCAACTCTTCCGACACTACCTCCAGCGCTCGTCCGAACGGCAGATCCGTCTGTTTCTCAAAACCATAGCTGATCATCTTCCATCTCCTTCGACCTGCCTTATGTCAACATTCGATCTCTGCCGTCGAGTGGGACAGGAAGACACGAGTCGCTCCGCCGGCAGCCGGCAAACAGCCTATACCATCCCTTCTCAGCCGGGCCATGTCGTTCAACAGGCTCCGGCCCTACCGGCTGCTGCGGATTCGGCGCTCGGCCCGCCTCAGCCTCCCCCCCAGAATCAATCCATAAGACAGAAAGATGGCCCAGACGATGAGATAGGCAGCGGCAAAGTAGATCATGGGATCGATCCTTCCGAAATCCGCCGCTTTCGCAGATCATCTATCTCCTCCTCCAGTGCAGCTACCCGCCACCGTATCATCAACAGATAGAGATACCAGAGGAAGAAGGCAAGCAACGTGATGAAAAAGACAAGTTTCATCCGCGGGCTGAGTCCGATCCCGCCCAACTCGATGACGACCGGATGGATCGTGCGCCACCACCTGATAGACATGAAGACTATCGGCACATCGATAAATCCGATGATCCCGTACACCGCCGCGACTGCTCGCCTCCGCTCCCTCATCGCTGAAGCGCGGAGGAGGAGGTATCCGACGTAGATCAGCCACAGCACCAGAGTTGTCGTCAGGCGGGGATCCCACGTCCACCATACGCCCCACGCTGCTTTCGCCCAGATCGGCCCGGTGAGGAGCACGATGGTACAGAAGACGAGCCCGACCTCGACCGACGACGCGGCTACCTGGTCGTAGGCCCTGCTCCTCCTCACGAGATAGGCGATGCTGCATATGAAGGTGAGGCCGAAGGCGGTAAAGGCGGCGAAGGCGCTCGCGACATGAACGTAAAATATCTTCTGGACGATGCCCATCTCCTTCTCAAGCGGAGCAAAGAAGAGGATGAGCACCAGCGAGACGAGCATCGAAACCCCCGCCACGATCCCCATAGCCGCCAGTGAATCCCACCCCGCCGGTTGGCCTCCCTGTGAACAGCCATGCCCCTTCCTCGGAGGCATCTCAATCACCTCACTCTTCGATCACGTACTCAAATAGTAGAAATGCGGCAGCAAGAAAGATGAGATCGTATACCCCGAGAAGACGGAGCCAATTCCCCGCCCCCGCCAGCGTCCCCCCTACGAGCAGGGCGCGCGTGCACTTCACCGCCGAAATGAGAGCCGGGATGAGGAGCGGGAAGAGAAGCACCGACAGCAAGCTCTCCCTCCCCCTGGTCTGAGAGGAGACGGCGGAGAGGATCCCCCCCACCGCCGATAGCCCGACGACTCCCATGAAGATCACGACGCCGAGGAGAACCAGTGCCCCCGGGCGCAGCACATCGAGAAATACGAGTGTGACGGGAACGAGCACGAGCGCGACGAGCAGCAGCATTACGACATTCAAGACTACTTTGCCCAGGTAGATCGCTCCCGGATCGAGTCCGGCGAGCCGGAACGCCCGGAACCCCTCCTCGCGCCACTCAACCTCGAACGAGCGGGAGAGCCCGATCACCGCCGAGAACGAAAGTCCAACCCAGATCACGACGCCGGCCACTTCTGCCGGTTTGGTGATGATCGGGCCAAACCCGAAGATGAAGATGAGCACCACGAGGAGACCCATAATGAACATGGCCGCGATCGCGTCGACACTGCGAATCTGCAATCGGATATCTTTCAGTATCAGAAACAGAATGCCTCTGGCCATGAGTACCTCGCCCCGCCACCGACGATCTGATCCTTCTCTCCCTCCGTGTATCTCCGGTATTCAGTATCGACTTCGCCCAGCCCGACCGAAGACGTGTCGTATCTCCGCGCGATCGTACCGTCGACGAGGAGGACTAGCTCTGTCGCCAATCGGTGGGCGAGCTCGAGATCGTGGGTCACAAGGAAGACCGCCTTACCTCGCTCACGCTCTCGCTCCATGATATCGCAGACGATCTCCCGCCCGGAGGCATCGAGCCCTTCGAACGGCTCGTCGAACAGAAGCACAGGAGGATCATGGAGCAGGGCCTTAGCCACAGAGAGCCGCTGGGTCATCCCGCGGGAGAAAACCTTCACCTCCTCACCTTCGAACGGGGCGAGAGAGACCAGCTCGAGAAGCTCGCGCGCCCGAGCACGGCGATGAGGAACGCCGTATATCCCTGCATAGAATTCCAGATTCTCCCGCGCCGTCAGCTCCCCGTACAACTGCGCCCGGTGGGAGAGAAAGCCGATCTGACGCCTTATGCCGCGTGGGCGCGTTCGCCAATCGTCACCGTCGAACTTGACCACGCCTTCGCTCGGCTGAAGGAGTGTGGCCAGAATGTACGTCAGGGTCGTCTTCCCCGATCCGTTCGGCCCGAAGAGACCGAGCGTCTCGCCGCTCCGTACCTCCAGATCGACATCAGAGAGGACCCGGTGCGTGCCGAACGACTTGCCCACGCCTTCTGTCGAGAGCCGTGCGGTCACCGATCTTCTTCCTCTGGAAGGAGCTCATCGAGTTTCGCCTCAAGCTCCGCACGCACCCTCCGGTGGGCCTTGGGCTCGATCATGCCGTCGCCCAATGCCTCATCGAGAACACTGATCAGGTACCGGTAGGCCTCGCCAACTGACTCTTCACCAACCGGATGTCGCCGAGGAGGGGTCTCGCTGCCCCCCGTGCGCTCGCGGCGTCCCCTTGTGAGACGTATCATAACGGCCGGCCCCACGACAACAGCGAGCCCGACGATGATCCAGACCAGCGCCCGCACTGGACGCCCTCGCGTCAGCGTGAGCCGCACCCCGATTTCATGCCCGGCCTCGAGGTCGGCGCCAACATAGGTGGTATAGGAGACACCTCTCACCGTGGACGCCCCTCGCATCTCGAGCCCCGGTGCGGCGACTTCTCCCACACCCTCTTCCACCATGACATGGAACGCCCGCGTCGGGAAGATGACCGGGCGGGAGAAGTCCAGGGTGGAAGATTTTCCCAGGCGATAGCGAAACGCCACATCCCGGTACCCGGGAGTGATCGCCATCGTCTCGACGAGATCATCGCCCTCAAACCCCAGGCAGCACTCCATCAGGCCATCCATGACTTCCAGGCCGTGATGCCCTGACGGGAGCCTCTGGCGGAATCCGATCCCTTCCAGAGGGGCATCAGCTTCACCCATATAGCTCGTCTCAGAGACGTTCATGAGCTGGATGTACTCGGAGACGACCACGGCCTCTCCCGCATCATCGATGATAATATGGTGTACCGGGATGGTCACTCCCTCAGGATCGGGCGATGAGGAATAGACAGCCAGCTCAATGGTGGCACGTGGGGCGGTCGCCGCCAGCTCGAGGGGAGCACTCGAGTAGCTCCCACCCTCGTAATCGGCAAAGACGTAATAGAAGACAAGGGTATCAATCTCGACTCCCTCGAAACGGAACCGGCCGCGACCATCGGTCATGGTCTGCCACGCCCCCAGCTCCTCTGTCTCTCCAACTTTCTGCAATATTACGGAACGATGAGGGACGGTCTCGCCGGTCGTGTAGTTACGGAGCACTCCTTCGATCATCCCCGCTCCCCATACCGGAACCGCCACTCCGGCAAGGGGAGCGATTGCTGACAACAGGAGTATTCCCCCTCCCACGACTTTCCCTCTTCCGCACGGTCTCACGATTGCCATTCGTCTTGTTCCTTAATCTAATGCAGCCGTCCCTCGGCTTCGCACTCCGGACGGCACCCGCCTGCACTTCCAGTTTACGGCTCACCGAGTATAGCGCAATTCCCCTCCGATTGCAGCAGGGAAGATTCCGACAGACTGAAGCTGTGTCCGCACTCACCCGACCCCGGACGCGATGCTTTCTCGCCGACGTCGGTTGCCGAGCCGTACCCTATCGGTCAACGCGAAGACTCCGCCAAGAACGACGAGCCACGATCCGTACCAGATCCAGCTGACGAGCGGTTTGGTATGCAGCTTGAGGGCGACGTGTCCATCCTCGGATACGCCACCGAAGATGGTATACAGGTCTCCCGCCAAGGTGGAACGGATTGCCACTTCTGTCATAGGACTGTCAGCAGTGGGGTAGAACGCCTGGGCCGGCTCCAGAGTCGCGACGTGTCGCTCCCCTCGTTTGACCGAGAGTCTGGTGGTGATGAGTTGCGCATTCAGCCTCTCGGTCGTTACGATCTCCTCGAGCCTCACCCGATACTCCCCGATCCCGACTTCCTCACCGACGACAATACTTTTTTGGACCTCGTACTCAAAGACGGATGACCCCAGAATCCCGATGAAGATCGAAGCCACGCCGATATGAACTAGATAGCCCCCGAACCGCCTCCTGTCTCTCCATATAGTCTGGACAGATGCAGTGAGCAAGGTGCCGCCGGTCTTCCGACACCTGACCATCGCCGCGCGTGCCGATTCGGCCAGGACCGATGCCACGATAAGGGCACTACCTGCAACACAAATGAACCGGTACGGCGAACGTACATCGAATACCAGTGCCGCACCGACTCCCGCCGCCAGACTGAATCCCGCCGCCCACAGAGACGAGCGAGGGATTCCTGCCAGGCCGGTGCGGCGCCAGGGGATGAGCGTACACACTCCGGTGAGAAGGAGCAGGAGAAGGGCAATGGGAGTGTTCACCCGATCGAAGAAGGGCGCAGAGACCGAGATCTTGCTCCCGGCGAACGCCTGCGAAAAGAGGGGAAACGTCGTCCCCACGAGCGTGGCGAACGCGAGGGCGCTGAACAACCAGTTGTTGAGCACCAACAGGCTCTCCCACGAAAAGAGACCGCCCGTCCTCAGCTCTCCTCTCAAAGCGTCGGCGCGCCACATGCCGATGGCGAGGACCGCCGACACGGAGAGGAGCATGAAGCCGATGAAGTAGGGACCCAGGGAGGAACCAGCAAAGGCGTGGACCGATGAGAGCACTCCGCTCCGCGTGAGAAACGTCCCAAAGATGCACCCCTCGAAAGTGAGTGCTGCAAGAGCCACGTTCCATCCCTTCAACGCACCCGTCCTCCGCTGAACCGCCGCTGAGTGAAGGAATGCAGTCCCCACAAACCACGGTATTAGAGAGGCATTCTCAACCGGATCCCATGCCCAGTACCCGCCCCAACCCAGCTCTACATACGACCACTTCATGCCGAGGGCGATGCCGGCGGTGAGTGCGACCCATGAGAAGAGGCTCCATCGGCGCCCCATCTCCGGCCACTCATCGATCTCTCTCCTGAGCAGAAGCGCAGCCACGGCGAATGCAAACGGGACCACATACCCCACGTACCCGAGATAGAGGATGGGAGGATGAAAGATCATCCCGGGATCCTGAAGTAGGGGATTGAGACCCTGACCGTCGAGCGGAGGATGTGGAATCGTTATCAGGGGATTGGCGATGCGAGCAACGAGGGAGGCAAAGAACAATTCCGCGACGCCGATGGTCAACGCCACGGCGGAGATGAAGCGCACCCCCACTCGCCTCCGCACCCCGGAGGTGAGTACTATGCATGCAAAGAGAGAGACCAGCCAGAGCCAGAGGAGGAGCGATCCCTCCTGTCCCGCCCAGAATGCAGATATCGTATAGAAGAGAGGGAGGTCCCGGCTAGTGTACTGGGCCACGTATCGAACACCGAAGTCCCGCGATGCCAGTGCCCAGATGAGTGCGCCCGCGGCGACGCTGACCAGCACGAAGACGGCGACAAGAGCCCAGCGCCCACTCGCGAGAGCGGCCCTGCTGCGCCTCGCCAACCCGACGGCAAGAGCGAACACAGAATAGATGGCGAAGAAGGGGGCAATGTAGAGTGCCACGAGCCCGACGCTATTCATGATCCTCGTCTTCTCCGCTTTCCACATACTTCGAGGGACACGTCGTCATCAGCTTGGTCGCCTGGATCGCTCCGGCCTCTCTGTCGTACCTTCCTTCAACGATGATCTTCTCTCCTTCTCTGTATGTATCAGGTCTGAACCCATCGTAGATGACAGCTACGCTCGCCGCGCTGTCGGCCATGACAAAGCTGAGCTGTGGCCCCGACGGATCCCACACCGTCGAACCTTCCACGACCAACCCCTGTATGCGCAGGCCTTCACCGCTGCTCTCTGTTCGGCCGTGTACCAGTTCACTTACTTCGACATAGTACGCGCCTGTCTCCCGCACCGCGCTCACTATGAGATAGCCGATCCCGATAGCGAAGACGAGCCCGACCACAACGATCCGTTTCTTGCTGATCATGAACGTCCTCCGAGGATACCCTCGCCGCGGTACCTGCTGATCTCCGGGTGGAAGGTGCTTCCGCCAGAGCAACCCCTGTACCAGGAGACGATGATCTCCCGTCCGGTCAGTCTCCTCAGCCCGCCCCCATCCCCGAGCCGACCTCATCAGCGCGACTGACGATCTCGATGATCGTCGGCACGTGCCGCTTACTCCTGAGCATCCTCCTGTCCCACCATCGAGCAACCAGAAACGAGACGATCAGCCCGACAAGTGCCCCCACCACTCCAGTGTGCTGGCTGCCGCCGACCGATACGCCCACCGCGTACCCGATGAGGATGCCGAAGATGGGGACGATGAAGACGACGAACGCAGCCAGGAGCACGACTCCAGATCCGATGCTGATCCGGACCGTGTCGCCGGCACGCGCGCCTATCGGATTGAACGCCTCGATGACGCGGCTGCCGTCAGCCCCCATGGTACACGCCGTCCGCGCACAACACGTCGTACACGCCTCCGACCCTTGAATGGCGAGCGTCGCCATCCGACCTGCTGCCGTCTGTACCACCGCACGCTCGGTCATCGTCCTCCGCCTGAATGATCTTCTCTCACGGCACAGCCATCCACAGCCCCGACCGCGGTCTCGCAGCTGTCAGGCCGATCAATATCAATGCACTACAATTCAACAGGAATACCCCGACCAACGTTCCCGGAATCCCCAGCACCGGCAGGGCGATGGCGCTCGCCACGAAGGCACCTGCCGCCGCGCCAAAGAGATCGATGGCATAGGTGATCCCGCCGATATGTCTCGTCCGCGGCCTGACATCGAGGTACAGCCCCACTGCCAGGGGGAACTGCACCCCGCCGAGTAACCCGGCTATCCCCGTGAGCAGGGGGATAATCCATTCCGCGGCTCCGAAGGTAGCTCCCTTCGTCTGCCAACCCATGAGGATGCCGAGAATCCCCAGGAAGATAAGCGGATAGAGCGTAATGATCAATTGATTGATGCCGTACAGCCTCCACCGGGCGGCGGAGGGAACGAGCCGCCTCGTCGACACCACACTCCCCAGGACCAGGCCAAACATAAACGCCGCCAGGATGATACCCAACCTGGCGTACACGTACCCATAGATGATCTGAAACGAGAGAAGCGCGATGACCTCAAAGACGATCTCTGCGGCGCCCGTCGTCCCCACGGAGACGAGAATCCCTATCCCGCGAGCCGAGGGCAGCTTCATCACGGCGAGGGCGATGCAAGCCGTGGCCACGGCGATGGCGACCGCTATCTGCCACAGGTGCAGGCCTGCGAGGCGCTCGAGAAGCACCCGCTCCCCGCTCTGGAACCGAGATGACCACAGGATCATATCATAGTAATACGAGATGGGATAGAGATCTGTGTTCTGCCGAACCGCCGGCCCCTGGGACATCCGATCATGCAGATAGCGAACGCGCCCGGGGTCGAGCCTGAAGGGAAGCGAGTGAGGGGAGACATAGGTAGTCTCCAACTGACGTCTCTCCATCCGCTCGCTCAGGACGCGATAGTCGGACGTCAACAGGCCAGATTGGGACGAGGCAACGAAGATATTGGTCTCTCCTGGAAGGACCTCCACATTGACGAATACGGATTCGAGCGTCGCCCGAAGACACCGGAGAAATCGCGCTAGCTCAGGTGCGATGTAGTTCTCCGCCGAGGCGACGCGCAGGGCAAAGATGCCGCCTGCCTCCATGATGCTCGATACTTCGCGGAAGAACTCGCGCGTATAGAATCGATTGATCTGAGCTGTATACGGTTCCGGAAGATCCAGGATGACTGCATCATAGCGGGATCGCGTGCGTTTCACATACCACCGTCCGTCGCCCTCGATGACTCTGATCCGGGAATCGTCGAGCGTACGTCTCACATCAGCACCGAAGAATTCCCTTGCCATCGAGATGATCGTGGGATCGAGCTCAACATAGTCGACCGACTCGACTCCGTGTTTCAGTACCTCTTCGAGGGATCCACCTGCTCCTCCTCCGATCAGCAGTATCTTCCGGGGGTCCGGGTGTTCGAGCAGGGCAAAGTGAACCGCCTCCTCTGCGGTGGCACGGTCAGGATAGGTGAGGACGAGGAGCCCGCTTTCGTACAAGCTCGTCTGATACTCATCACCGACCACCACTACCTGCCCATAGATCGAATCGCGTACCTTCTGGAGCTGGAACCCGGACCACTGCCGACGGAGAAGACCGAGATCGAGTCGATCGACCAGGCCCGTGACCTGGGCGATAGAGGCCGCCGACACGGATCCAAGGATGAGAAGGGGGTAGACGATACTCGCCCGATAGCGAAACGCCAATACGCCGAGCGCTGCCACCGCGTTGAGGAGGAAGGCAACGATAGCGATAGTGAGTGGGGGGAATAGCCGGATGAGAATGAATGTGAAGGCGATCCCCCCGAGAACCGAACCCCCGGCTTCCAGGTAGTAGACCCACCCTATCTCTGCCGCCATTGTCCTCTGCTCTCCTCCCGCCAGGCGGCAGGCGAGCGCAAACGTGGCGCCGACTGAGAGACAGAGCGGAGCAAGAAGAACGAAGGAGGAGAAGAGCATTGGGCCGATCCCGACAACCTCGCCCGGCCCGACGCCGAGGGCTGATTTGACGGTTCTCGCTGCGACCAGGGAGATGGGGACGAGGAGCGCCAGGGCCGCCTGGGCCAGACCATATGCCACGAGCCGGCTGCGCACAACGACACCGACGATACGGGCGCCAACCGCGCTTCCCAGGCCCACCCATAGCAGCCAGGAGGCGAGAATCGCTCCCAGAGAGAGCTCATTCCCATAGAAGGCGACGATGATCTCACGCATCAGGACGAGCTGACCGACCATCGCGCCGAAACCCATGATAACCAGTGAAAAGGCCAACCGTCCTCGCACGAGCATCCTCAGATTTCTATTCGTTGCAGCCGTGGAGCGTCCGGAACAGGTCAGCAATGTTGCTGCGCCGAGCAACCGGCATCTAGAGCAGCCGGTCGAGGAGATAGCCAAGCGTCAACAGCAGGCCCACGGTGAGATGTATGAGAATCGTTGTGGCGTTCGCGGGAACGAGTTCCAGACGGTCTTCATAGTGGAGCAGCGCTGTACGTCCCGCTTTTACCGCAAGGGGCAGGCTCACCAGCACGAGGAGTCCATAGGGCGTCAGGTGCCGAGCAGATACAGCGAGAATGGGAATCAGGTAGACAAGCGCCAGAATCACGACATATCCCCGGGCGGCGGCCTTCAGGCCGAGACGCACGACGAGCGTCCTCTTCCCCACGGCCTCATCCGCCCGCGAGTCCTGGAATTCATTGATGTACACCACTACCGCAATGAGGAGCGCGATCGGGAGGGAGGCAATAACGGGCTCCCAGGAGAGTCTCATCGATTGGACATAGTACGAACCCAGACACATGAGAACTCCGAAATTGAGGCCGATCATCAACTCACCGACGCCTCTGTGTGCGAATCGGATCGGGGGAGCAGTGTAGAAAAACCCGCTCATGAAGCCGACGAGCCCGAGCCACAAAATGATGGGCCCGCGCTGCCACGCAAGGTACAGGCCGATGAGGGCGCCGATCGCATAGAGTACGAGCGACTCGCCCAGCACCTCTTTCGGCGTGAGGAGTCCGTTCTGTATCATCCGGCTCCCGCCGGTGAACGGCCGAACGAACTCTACGTTCACCTCATCGTTTCCGCTCCGATGATCGAAATAGTCGTTGGCCACATTCGTACCTGCGTGGATCAGCATCCCACCGACCAACGTCAGGGAAAAGAGACCCCAGTGAAAGATCCCATTCCGCGCCCACGCGATCGTTGCGCCCAGGATAATGGGGATCACCGACGCTGTAAAGAAAGGAGCACGCAGCTCCTTCATGTACACTCCCATCTTTCCCATCGTAAGGCCTGACTTCAGAGATTCAGAGTCGGGCATCTCGCCTTCTACCATCTCCTCTCTCGTCCCGCCAACACTGGAGGCGGCACGGCCGTATCGCATCCAATCCGCACGAGTATATGCAGCTCGACTCCTCGCGTCAAGGGGGCTCCGGCGGTGCCTAGTGGAGGACAACCATCTTGCGAGTCCTCCGTTCGGTGCCGACTTCGAGGCTATAGAGATAAATACCAGAGGCAGCCCTCCGGCCGCCCGCGCTCAATCCATCCCAATCGACACGATGGATGCCCGCCCTGACCATCCCATCCACGAGCTCGCGCACAAGCTGGCCCTGCATATTGTAGATACGGAGCCTCACCCGCTGCCCGGCAGGGATAGAGTAGGTTATAGTCGTGGTGTGGCGTACAGGATTAGGTGCGTTCTGGGACAGGAAGTGACGACGGTGGACGGGCATGAGCCGTTGCTCCGCCACCCCTACGGCCCCGAACCAGCAGAGCGCGCGCCTCAGGAGTTCAACCCCGCCCTGAATCTCGGGCGAAGGTTCTCTCACCAGCTCGGGAGCGAATGCAAGAAAGAGACTGCGATACTCTCCCTCATGGCGGACGCCCGCCGCCCCCCAATGTTCATACTCGAGCACAGTGCTCCCCCCGGCAACGGGCGAAATGACATCCATTGATGCAGGCCCATCCCGCACAAGCAGCAGGCCGTCTCCGATCGGATCACCGGAGATGCCTGTGATAAGCGTGTCGCTCGTCGCGCCGGAGTCGAAGCGGGTGTGAAGGTAATCGAGAAGGAAAGGACGCTCAGCGATCTCCTCGGCGATATTATCTCCGCACAGCAGGAGGTCGCCGCCCTGATCCAGGAACTGGCCGAGCGCCACCTGATCGGCTTGAGTAAGCGTACTCTCAGGAGCTGCGCCCGTGAACCAGAGGACAAGATCGGCGTTCCCCAGCCATCCTGTCGGCAGCCCCTGAGATCTAACCTCCCATCCGTCGTACACGAGTCCGAGCGTGTCGCGGAGCAGTTCGTCATAGAACGGCGCAAACCCCTGTTCACCATCGTCATCGACTGCGAGGAGTGAGGGATGGCCGATGAGGAGATCGAGGGTGTCGATCAGATTGTCGGGAACCACTGGTGTCCCGTCAATCTTCCGGAGATAAAAGGTTGCCCATCTGGCCGGTCCTCCGCTCACCGTGAACGTGAACGGATCATCCGCGTTGTCACCTGTCTTTCCGCTCTCGATATCTCCGAAGCTGGCAGACGAATCGACAAGGATGATCTCCGGATCATCTGTCGACAGGTAGCAGTACAGCTCTGCCGAGGGCTGCCACAATGCCGAGTCGAGGAAGGTGATGACCCAGTCGACGGTCTCGCCCGGCTCAGCTCGACCGTCCCCATCGCCTCCATCATCGAGAATGGTCCAGCCAATCACCTCGGGATAGGAATAGCGCATCGTCCCCACGGCACGGTAGGCATCGATGCGTCCTGCACCTGAACTGCTGTCCCGGCCCGGGGGGTCGATATCGAACGCAGTCGCTTCCAGAATACTGTCGATAGCCACGGGCATCAGGCTGGGAACCGCCGAGAGCATGAGTGATACCACCCCTGCATTGACGGGAGCTGCCGCCGACGTGCCGCTGAAATTGTAGTTGTACCCCCAGTTGCTCGTGAGCAGGGCGGCAGGCAGGCCGACACCCGGGGCCGCCACGTCCGGTTTGGCCAGGCCGGGAGGGAACGGGTAGTCATCGAACGGCGGCGCGAGATCCCAATCGGTAGGACCCCGGCTGCTGAAGTAGGCAACCGTATCCTCCGGCACGCTCGCCCCCACCGCGAGCACGCCGCTGTGGCGGGAAACAATGTATATGCCGCTCCCGTCGCTGGGGTACCACGGTGCCGGCACGTCAGCGGGAGGATCGACCTCGTCCGGCGGAGGAAACGGGCAGTACTGGCCGCCGTACCCTCCCTCGTTCCCCGCCGCCTGTGAGAGCACCGTCCCGCTCGCGAGCAGGGTGTTCCCCGCCAGACGGAGGGAATACGAAGGAGTGGGATGACAGGGGATGACGAGGCTCGAGCTCAACAGATCGGCTCCGTTCTCCACGCCGTACTCCATCGCTGCAATGAACTCGCTCGTCAACTGCACCTTCAGGGCCATGACTCTGGCCTCGGGCGCGAGCCCCGTGGCCACTCCAGCCCACCCGTCACCCGCAACGATCGACGCCGTCGCCGTCCCATGCCCGTGATCATCCATGGGATCGGGACCACTCTCTTCGAAGTTCCACCCAACCACGTCATCGAGGAATCCGTTCCCATCGTCGTCCACGTCGTTGAGATCCCCTCCCAGGCTGTCCGGGTAGCTCTCAAAGTACCCGTTGTTGTTGATATCCTCGGGACCGTTGATCCACATCCGATGGGCGAGATCGAAATGTTTGTAATTGATGCCAGTGTCGATCATCCCCACGACTCTGCCCTGCCCGCGGAACCCGAGCCTCCATACCCGATCGGCGCGCACGTGGTGGATCGCCCAGGATGTATCGACGGACGACACCTCCCCGAGTTCCGGCCTGCACGCATCAGGCTCATCCAGGGCAGGGGCAAGAGCTCTGTCCTGTTCGAGGAGCAAGACCCCGGGAAGGGATTCGAGCGACTCCCTGGCCCGTCCCGAGAGCTCAGCGGCCACGGCGTTGACCATCCACAGGGGCCTCGTCCCGCTCGCCTGCCCCTGGTCCTCAAGGCGCGCCAACTCATCCTTCACCGGTCCCTGGGTGCGAGCGGCGAGCTCCCTCAGTTCGACGGCGACAGTGTGGCGCCGTGCCTGATGGTCGAGCCCGCGAACCCTGGCGTGGAGCACCTCGTAATCGGGCTGCTGAGCCAGAACGATAATGAACGGCGTGAGCCTGTCTGAAGACTCCACAGCTCGCCTCACTTCGGGGGGAGAATCAGCCCCCTGAGTCGCCCCCGCAGGGAGCGTCAGAATGGAGAACGCCGCAGACAACAGGGATACGATGAGCAGCGACGCGCAGCAGCAGGACCGGACTCCTGACCGGGATCCCAGCCTCGTCCGCGTCCGGATCCTCGAGAGCATCCAGGCGCTCGCACGCGCCAATACCTCATTGTCTGCCCCGACCTTCATCCGCATTGATATCTTCCTCCGCAGCCGGATAGAAGCATGCAGCCAGAGCCCCGTGCACACTCCACGTCGATGGTGCCGCCGATCCAGGGCGACCCCCGATCAAACGAAGGGGAGGCCCCTCGTGCGGGGCCTCCCCTTCTCTCGATACCGTGGTAACGACCTCCCCCTATCAGGGGAGATCAATTCACGACGATCATCTTCCTCGTTGCCTGAGTCCGGCCCGCCTGGAGACGGTAGAAGTATACTCCGGACGCAACCCGCTGTCCAGCACCATCTCGCCGGTCCCAGGTGACGACATGTCGGCCCGGCAGCACCGGCCCGTCGACGAGCGTGCGCACGTGCTGGCCGAGGATGTTATAGACCGTCAGGTTAGCGGCCACAGTGCGCGACTCCTCCCCGGCGCCTGCCGGAACGGCATAAGTGATGAGCGTCCTCTCGCGAACCGGGTTTGGCCGATTTTGAGCGAGCCTGAGGACTGACGGGATATCCAGCATCGGCTCCGGGCCGGATCCGACATGAGGAGGCATGCCGAACCAGTACAGTATCCGCTCCATCACTTCCCACTTGTCGTTTGTCGGCGATGGCGGCGCATCATTGATCGCCTCCCACCCGAATCCGAAGAAGACGACCTGATACGTGCCGGAATCGTAATGAAGGCCGGCAACCCCGCCCAATTCGTAGTAGAAGCAGCTATCTGCACCGGCCAGGACGCCGAGCTCGTCCTTGCCCGGCTGCGCATCGACGACGATGAGGAGGCTGTCCCCGATCGGGTCACCCTCTACGCCGAACAGACCGTAGTCCGGATTGGTCGGCGCGACGAGACTGGCATGGAGATAGTCGCTCAGGAACGTCTCTCCCGAGAGCTCCTCCGCGATGTCAGTACCGCTCAGGAAGAGCTTCCCTCCTCCATCGAGGAACGAGCTGAGGAGCGCCATGTCGCTTGCCGTGAGCGTCGTCTCGCTGTCGTCGCTCGTGAACCAGATCACGAGCTCAGCGGTCGGAACGTAGGAGTCGGGGCTCCCCTGCTCGGCGACGTCCCAGATGTCGTACAGCATATCGAAGGTATCCCCGAGCACATCCTCATACGCGACCTCGGCATCGTCCCCGCCATCGTCATCGACGAGGAGGATTGCCGGGTGGTCGATGAGAACAGAGAGCGTATCCTCGCGGTTGTTCGGGGGAGGCGGGTTATCCGCATCCTTCCATAGTACGAATGTCACCCATCGCGGCTCACCGCCGTCTACCCTGAACTGGAATGGATTGGAGGTATTGCTCCCGAACCACCCTGCGAAGATATCGGGGAACGTCGCCACCGAG
>Ga0209636_10001491_pt1 | contig 23744 bp, 20 predicted proteins | sample DeeMarSWOR152_54_FD_187464 | JGI IMG/M metagenome (GOLD analysis project Ga0209636, IMG submission 187464) | Marine sediment microbial communities from White Oak River estuary, North Carolina - WOR-1-52-54 (SPAdes) (version 2) | ecosystem: Environmental > Aquatic > Marine > Intertidal zone >...
CTTGGAGAGAATTCATTGTATGTAGAATTTCCTGAGTCTGAAGAAGGGGCCGTACTAAGTAAAGAAATGAAACTGACTATTATACGCTAGGAACTATGGGAATAGAAATTATTATAAATAATTTTTATCCTGCCCGGAGCTAATTCTCCTGATCGAATCATTCTTATCAAGAAATCGCGGAATTTTTCGCCTTTTTGATTGAAGTTTTTCTTTTTCATAACACTATATAGAGCAACAGCAAAAACATGCATCCCCTCATCCGCTTCTTGCCATCTTTTATGTGCTTCGATTTCAAGCTCCAGTTTCTCATTAATTATCTGTTCGAGCGCTTGAACACAATCTTCTTCGATAAAAGTCTCAAAGGAATTGTAACCGTAAGAAGGATTGTGATTCAAAACTTTATCCATTAAAAATTTATCCTTGCTCAAGAGATAAATGGCTTTTTTCAACTCTTTATCGGAAGCTAAATCATAGGGCGAATGCATCATTTCGTGAATGGCGTTCCTCAATACAATTTCTAAGGGCCAGGCTGCATTAGTTAGATAGCGGGTTCCTGTGATCTTAATTCCATGAGGCTTGGAGAAATAGAGAATATAAGCAGTAATCTTATGCGAAAGGAGCTTGAAGCCTAAAAGGGCTTCCACTTCGCCTGTGATATTATATTTTGGCAGCTCTCCTCGAATTTGCTTTATGGTCTCGTTGACTTTGGGGAGAATGTATTTTTTCCAGTAGGATTCAAACTGATTTTTCTTCAAGAATATCAAAACTGTTTTTAAATCATTTCGAACAGATTCGTACAGGCGCCACCCACCCTCAGTGTAGTAAGGAGTTTTTTTTAGGTTTTTCTGCATGGACTTGCTGTTCTGTATTGTCATCAACATATCATCTATTGTTTTGTCTTCAACGGCTGAGAAATAAAGACAAAAAAAGGCAGAAATGATGCCTCGCTTCTCGTCTTTTATTTTTCTCTTCAGGTTGGCTAAAGCCTTTTTCACCGGCTTTTTGAGCGCTTTTTCGAATTCCTTATATTCACGCTTATAATGTCTAAGGTAGAATGAGTCTGCTGTCAACGTATTCAGGAAGCAAAGTGCATCGTATTTGAGAGAAGGTTCGATCTGCCAATCTGTTAAATAATGTATTCGAATTTCTTCTTGATTCGATTCTTTGTATATCTCTGCCCTGGCATGGCATGTCAATAATAATAGAACTAATGAGCAGAAAATAATTTTTGAAGATAATGGTGGCAAGGCATTTGAAAATCTCATTATCGAACCGAATACTATTTTTAGATCAGGTAAGAGTTATTACTTTTTATAATTCGTCTTTTTTCAGAGTGTCATAAATTACTTGCTGAAGATTCTTTACAAACTCCACTTTTTCAGATTTTGAAGGATTAGCGTTTTTGAAAAATAATGGGGGCAAAAACTCAACGGTAAGACAAGGCTTGTTGTAGTTTCTTATCTTAGACAGATTCAGAAGCCACCTTATAGCCTTATAAATAAAGATCCTATCCGCAACATAATGCCAATATGTCTTTTGGCAGACCATTGGTTTTTCCTTTACAACACCTGGCACGACTTTCACTACCTTTCCCCGCTTGAAAAGCCAACTTGCCAGTGTAGGAACGACTGTATTGTAAACTGGATTCTCAACTGTCTCATAAGTCTTGCCTGCACTGGGCGCAATCGCTAGAGGGATATCATCTTCTAGGGTCTCTATGCATTTAACCAAAGCTTGCTTATTAATTCTTTGTTTCCTGAGCTTCTCTTCCTCTGTAGCAGGCTCATTTAGCTCTACACCAATCGAGCCATATCTGTTTGTCTGGGCAATCACCCACCGAGCTAGATAATAGATGAATTTATTGCAGCATAGTTTTGTTAAGCGGTTCTTGTTTATCTTTTTTTGTACCCGTCGGGGAAAAACGGCGTCCTCGATATCTCTTCTTAGCGTAGGCAAGTATTTCTCATGTGTAAGAGTGATATCACCTAAGCCCCTTATATTGGGTTTTGATGGAGCAGCCACCATCAAAAAGAATCCTTCGGTTCGTCCGGTTATATGATTGTGGGCATAGATTATTGGACCTTCTTCTGGAATATTTTCCAATCCAACGGCTTTAGGCTTGGGACAAATAGGGATTGTTCTTAAGAAGCCTCTTAGAGTGTTGTATGAGAAAGTTATCATCTCTCGAATAATAAAACCCTTTTGATTCTTGAACTAAAAATTTTACTCACCATCAATCTTCCCTTTTTTTTATTTTACTTTTTTTCTCAAAGTTTTTCTACTGATAATTCAAGTTAGTAAGCATCTCCATTTCCGTGATAGCTGGTTACTATGTTCAGGATAAAGGTTTTGAGGATGCTTCCTTCAAGTTACCTCGGTTTAGAGAGTTCTCGATATTAAAAGAAGATTTTAGAAAATAACCTCGTGGAAAAAGAGGAAATTATTGAAAAAAACGGGGGAAGTTATTACAAAAAAGGAAGGACTTTAGATTTAATAGCTGCAGTTTGATAAATATGCTTTTTAAAACTTAAGACCGCGGGATTCATTTATCTGTTTCTATTTATATTAGGCAGTTTCCAGACTTCTATTTCCTCAATTTTGCCGAATACATTCTTAAAGACAAGCTTGGCGATTTTTTCCTCCTCTCCTTCCTCTTGTTCAAAGATCACTACTTTCTTGAGGAATCCCCTGTGTTCAAAATATTCTTTGGCTTTAATGCTTGCATCTCTCCAAGAATAAGCCTCTTTGTCTTTAAATACAGGGAAATCGGATGTTTCATTAAATCCCTTGATGAAAAATTTCTTCTCCATTTCGTTCCTCCTCTCTATTATAAAACCACAAAACCTTGGAGTTACTTTCCTAGCATATATTTTAGTCGATATAACTAGCTAAAAATTGTATTGACGTTCTTTCCTGCCCGGAGTCGCAAGGGGGATGCGTTATGGATTACTTATGACGTAAAAAAAATGTTTTTAGAAGATAGAAATCTCCTTTTTTAGATTGTGATGATTTTCCCTAAGCTTTGCTAAATTTTTATCCTGGCGTTAAAATGAGACAGAAAAAACCACAGGAGGAAGTCATGAAGCGGCTTTTCGTTTTTATATCCATGTTTCCGATGTTTCTTTTATTGTTGTCCTGCTCATCACAACAGAAGCAAGAAGAGGATTCTCCTCTCCTGGACCTGGAGCGTATTTTCAGCTTAGAGGAGTTCACCACCGAGCGTCTGGGTCCAACGCGTTGGCTGAAGGACAGGAATGCTTATACGGTGCTGGAATCTTCAGAGTCGAATCCAGACGCTAAGGATGTTGCCCTGTATAATCCTGAGACAGGAGCACGTGAAATCCTTGTGCCTGCCAGCCGGCTAATCCCTCCAGGGAAGTCAAAACCTCTCTTAATCGATAATTATGATTGGTCTGCGGATGGAAAAAAGCTCCTTGTCTTCACCAATACAAAACGCGTTTGGCGTCAGAACACCAGGGGAGACTACTGGATTCTTGATTTAGACTACTGGGGCTTGCATAAGCTTGGAGGGCGCGCAGAGCCTTCTACTCTCATGTTTGCCAAGTTTTCCCCCGATGGGAATCGAGTCGGATACGTCAGTAAAAATAACATCTATGTGGAAGACCTGAAAAACCATCGGATAGAGCAGTTAACAAAAGATGGCTCTCAAACAACAATTAACGGGACTTTTGACTGGGTCTATGAAGAGGAATTATCACTCAGGGAGGGATATCGTTGGAGCCCGGATGGAAAATGGATAGCTTACTGGCAGCTAAATACAGAAGGAGTAAAAACTTTTTATCTAATCAACAATACTGATTCACTCTACCCAAGGCTTATCCCCATCCAGTATCCCAAAGTCGGGGAGATAAACTCTTCGAGCCGTATTGGAGTAGTGAGTGCCGGAGGAGGGGAGACCAGCTGGTTTGAATTGCGCGGAGACCAGAGAAACCATTATATCGCCAGGATGGACTGGGCGGATAACTCGAGAGATGTCTGTTTCCAGCGCCTCAACCGCCTCCAGAACACTAACTGGGTGATGCTGGGCGACGTTCAGACCGGTGAGGTACGGACAATTCTGACTGAACAAGATGATGCCTGGGTCGATGTAAGGAATGACCTGCATTGGCTGGATAAGGGAAGGCACTTCACCTGGGTAAGTGAACGTGATGGCTGGAGGCATATTTATATAGCTTCTCGGGACTGGAAGCAATTTGGGCTTCTAACTCCTGGCGAATACGACATAATCAGTCTGCAGAACGTTGATGAAAAGGGAGGCTGGGTGTATTTTACAGCTTCACCTGATAATCCCACACAGTGCTATCTTTACAGGGTGCCGCTAGACGGTTCAGGCCAGGCTGAACGAGTAACGCCTTCCAATCAAAGCGGCACACACAGCTATCGGATTTCCCCTGATTCACGCTGGGCTTTCCACACTTTCTCCTCGTTTGATGAGCCGCCCGTAACTACGCTCGTGCGTCTGCCTGAACACGAGGTTGTACGCACTATAGTTGATAATTCTTCGCTTCGGAAGAAGATCAACGTTCTTAAAAGACTACCGGTCGAATTTTTCCGAGTGGAAATAGAGAAAGGAGTTGAACTTGATGGATGGTGCATGAAACCGCCTGATTTTGATCCTGGAAAGCGCTATCCTTTGCTCTTTTTTGTGTATGGCGAGCCTGCTGGGACCACTGTTGTGGATAGATGGGGCGGAAACCGCTACCTTTGGCATCTTATGCTATGCCAGCAGGGCTATTTGGTCATGAGTTTGGATAATCGCGGGACCAATGTACCTCGGGGGCGGAAATGGAGGAAAAGCATATACCGCCAGATTGGAATCCTTGCTTCTGCTGACCAGGCGGCAGCAACAAGGGCTATCATAAAGCGCTGGCCTTATGTGGACCCAGGCCGCATCGGCATTTGGGGCTGGAGTGGCGGAGGCTCCATGAGCCTTAATGCCATATTCAGGTACCCGGACCTCTATCAGACTGCCATGGCCATTGCCTTTGTCAGCAACCAGCGCTACTATGACACGATTTATCAGGAAAGATACATGGGGCTCCCAGACGACAATGATCAAGGTTTCAAGAACGGCTCCCCGATAACTTTTGCCCATCAACTGGAAGGGAACTTGCTTCTCGTTCATGGCACAGGGGATGATAATGTTCATTATCAGAACTTCGAGGCTCTTGTGAACGAATTGATCAGACATAATAAGAACTTCACGATGATGTCCTACCCGAACCGGACTCACGGAATTAAAGAAGGCGAAAACACAACCCGCCATCTTTATGAATTGTTGACAAGATTCCTGAAAGAGAACTTACCGCCAGGGGGGGCATCGGAATAGCACTCAGCATAAAAATTCGGCATTATTTAGAAAAGGATGAACTTAAAAATTTCTTGTTCCCGATTTTGACAGCATATTTTTCCTCTGCTATAGTTTTAAGCGATTATATATTCAGTTCTTCAGGATTGAGAAATACTACATTCTACTGCCCAAAAAACCGGTTGCCCTGCAAGGGAAGGCAGGCTTTCCAGTTAAAAGGAAAGGCACAAGTTTAATTTTAAAATAATGAGCCTGGATAATTCACGAGTCGAGGTTGCTGGAGATGCGAGGCGTTGGCCCATGAAGCTGTGGTAATCCACCGCGAATGGGCCACAACGAAGCAGATGCAGTGAGATCGGCTCGCCTGAAAGGTAAAAGATGCCGACATAAAGTGAACGAATGGACATAAAAGAAAGTTTGAATCTTGATCTTGATAAAAGCCTACCTAAAGAGCTAATATCATTGAAAATAATATATAGTGTCGGCATATTTTATGAATAATCCAGGCTAGATGAAAAGAGCCTTATGGACTTAGAAAACATCATCCCCATCATCATAGCCTTTGTGACTGCATTTTTACTCCCTTTTTTTCTCTCTAAGCGGAAGAAGGAAGGTCATAAAAAGTTCGAAGAGTTTCGTCGCCATCTGCTTGGAACAGGAGCAAAATTTTCTGAGCTGGATAAAGAGAGCGAGCAGGCAAATCTTGGAAAAAAGGTCTCCAAGGCACAGAAAGTTGAAGGAGTCGTTGCTTTAGAGGAGAGAAACATTGATTTTATCATTGTTATCAGTGTGGCCAGCCAATACGGGATTAATTATTTCATAGAATATCTGGTAAAAAGCACCTTCCATTTGAGAGAAGAATCCCTCAAAAAGACCAGGATGATTAGAAAGAAAGGCTCGCTCTTCGGGAATAAGGTGGTGGATATAATTTGGAAAGGAGATCAGTATCTTGCTCAAAAGCTTAATCTGGATTACGAACTTAAGCACAGGCTACTGCAAGCTGATTTGAATAAATTCAAAGGAACTATTCTGATTATTCCTGAGCGCAAGCATGGATACACGCGAATAAAGACGAATTTTAATCTTCCTTCCCCTGATATGTTCTACGCGATTGATTCTGTTGCTAAATACCTAAAATCCGGAATATAGTGCAGCAACGGATATTAAATCCAAAAAGCTAAGATAAATGAATATTTTCGTGACAGGCAATCCAAGGAGCGGCAAATCAACCTTGATACAAAGATTATTGGATGAAATTTCCGATAAAAATATTTCTGGTTTTATAACCCCTGAGATAAGAGTTGATGATGCCAGGCAGGGTTTTAAAATAATTGATTTGGCTTCAAAAAGGGAAGAGATTTTAGCCTCTCTTAATATAAAGCACGGGCCAAGTGTATCAAGATACAGGGTTAACGTAGAAGGCATTGACGCCATCATGGGCAAGTTCTTAGAGAGCTATGAAAGCTCAGAGTGTGTGATAATAGACGAGATCGGGATGATGGAGTTTTATTCAAAAAAGTTTAGGGAAACTGTCAGAATGGTACTTAACTCAGACAAGAAGGTGATAGCAACTCTATCCAAGAGATTTGTAAAAAAATATAAAGATAAGGGGCAAATATATATTTTGACAAGGGAAAATTTTGATGAGGTCTGGGATAAAGTTTTGAGGCAAATAAAGTGATGAAACTAGACTATGAAAAGGCCTTCTCTAATCTTTTTCTCTTTTTCTAGCCATCTGGGGAAAACCCAGTCGAGGATATCTTTCATTCCTTGTTTCTCGATATCTTTTATCTTCAATCCGACTTCCATCTTGTTCTTTACGTGTTTACTCCAGACCACCTGACCGGTCAACGAGGTTATCAGTTGTTTATGGGGAATATAGAGTACTACTTCTGTTTCAGAACCTGGATTGGGCTCAACAAAATTAACGCTCAGCTTTAAGCCTTCATTAGAAAAATCAAGAACTGTTGCTCCCTCAACTAAATTATTTTTGCCTTCTAATTCCACCAATTCCGAAGGAATCGAGCAATAAAACCGAAGAAACTTTCTCCTTTCATGATTACTAATAGCTAGATTATCCATAATGCTTAACTCCATTATATTTAGTCGTTTATACGCTGTAAAAGTTGATAGATAAATATTGATAAGCGACGACATTTTCATTTTTTGGCTTTTTGATTTTATCTGCTCTATTTTCGTTATTGACATGCAGGGCATAATTCCTTTTATATATAGAAAATAAGGAGGTTTTCATGAGCGTATCTCGACGTCATTTTATTAGAAATGCAGGATTGGGTTTAGCAGGCCTTGGTCTGGCAACCGAACGTCTGGCTTACTCCTCTATGGGTGGAAATAATGATTCAGAAAAGCTGCTCGTTAAAAATCCCTACCATCCAGAAGCAGCAACAAACGACCGTCTTCCTCTTAGCTGGTACAAGGCGACAGTGAAGCGTTTAAAGGAAAAAGTGGCTGAAAAGGGAGTCGATGCGATTTTGCTTCAGAGTCGGTGGAATCTTGTCTATTATACAGGGCTGTTTCACAGCACAACAGAAAGACCTTTTTACGTTTTATTCCCGGTCAAAGAGGACACAGTCTACTGGTATCATCCTGGCCTGGACAGGGATCTAGTAACCTCTTGGTGGAACACAGAAAATGAGTATTATTTTGATTTTCTTCATGCTGAAGGAGGATTTCCTAACCTGGGAAAGGTTGTTCAAGGAAAAACAGTTGACCTTTTTGAATGGATGCTTAAGGGACTCGAAAAAAGAGGATTCGGCACCAAAACTATAGGTGTAGACTCCGAATTTCCTCCCTCCAGGTTGAAAAAAGCCAAGAAGATTCTGCCCCAGGCAAAGTTTGTTGATATAAGCCAGATCTGCCTCAATATGAGAATAGTCAAGACAAAAGAAGAAATTGCTCTGACACAACGTGCAATGAATTATTTCAGCAAGATTCATGCCTTTGCCAGGGATTATATTCTTGAAAAGGGAACAGATGCCACTGACTTTGAAGTGAGGCATGCAGCTGTTGAATACGGAACTGATTTGATCCTCAAAGACATCAAAAGGAATGGGAAGCCTCATAAGGCTGTAGGTGTGTCTGTTCGAATAGGCTGCCGCACTGGAATCGCCACGGCCTACCCTCACCCTAACCAATTCTTTCATAAAAAGATTGAAAAAGGAGATGCCCTCCAGGTGTCTGGTGTTGTCAGGATAGGAGGTTATGGAGGAGAGCTTTACCGGTATTATCAGATCCTCCCTTGGGATAAACATAGAGAGAAGCTATGGCAGGTTGTCACGGATTGTGTCCATATCCAGGAGGAAGACTCCAAGGTTGGTAAAACATGCTCTGATGTGGCTTATAAGATACACCGGCATCAGGTCAAGCAAGGTGTAGAGAAATACATCTATCATCGCCCTGCACATGGAGAAGGGATGGAAGGACACCAGGCCCCCTGGCTTGCTCTGGGAGATTATACAGTCCTCGAGGAAGGGATGACATTCAGCGTTGAACCGGGGCTTTACGATCCAGAGCGAGGTTTTGGCTATAATCCAAGCGACAACCTTTTAGTGACGAAGCAAAAAGGAGTGCTGCAGGGGAGTGTTCCTTATACTAAAGAATGGATGATTCTGAAGCTGTAGAAAAGCGGAGAATGTCCCTTTTATTAGCATCACCAATATTCATGATATAGATTAAAGTCATATGAATCTTGTGCCCCTAAACTTCGCATTAAAATCTTTATTTTAAAATTTTTATTTTAAAAACCGGAATTGTTTTTTTTCGTATTTTTTAATATAAGAATGAAAAAAGCTGCTTAATTTATTAAAATAGAGGAAATACGGAGGAAATAATTGCAAACTCAAGATGTAACTTCCAAGAAATCCGGCGCTGCTTCGAAGTGGCTTATAGGTTGCGGCATCGGGTGCGGTGTAGTGATTCTGTTGGCAGTCATTCTTGGCGTGGGCGGATATGTCTTTGTCAAGAACATAGTGAAGGGATTTGAGGAAACAGAAGCCATCACAGATGCCTTGACTGAACGTTACGGAGAAATTAAAGATTTCACACCTGATCCTGGCGGAGCCATCAAGCCAGAGCGGCTCGAAGCTTTTTTATCAGTACGGAACTCCACGGAAAAAGTTAAAGAAGAGTTAGAAAATTCTATCGGCATGCTCTCTGATGAAGAACGAGAAGGCCAATTTACGGAAGAACCGTCCCCAGGTGTTTTGACAAAGATAAAAACTGGATTCGGAATAATCCCCTTGATTGCGGAGTTCTACTCAAAGCGTAATCAGGCGCTTCTTGAGGCTGAAATGGGGCTGGGGGAGTACTACTTTATTTATGTGGTGTCTTATTATTCCTGGCTAGGCAAATCACCCGCAGACGGCCTCGAATATAACCTTAGGGATGATGAAGAGGATAGGGGAGTATACTGGAGAAGAAGAAGGAGCGAAAATCTAGAAGACCGTAAGGATGACGTGCTTAAGCAGTTGCACCGCCAGATTCTGCCGATGATGCAAAACCAGTTTGCGGGACTGACAGGTGTTGATATCAGCCCGATAAGAGATCCATGGCGGGAGAGGCTGGCGGCTGAGGTTGAAGCCATGGAGGCTGATCGTTTCCGGCTGCCTTGGCAAGAAGGACTACCTGATGTTTTGGAAGATTCACTCATGCCTTTTCGGGGACGTCTTGAGGCAAGCTACTCGAAAGTATTGAATGCCCTTGAGATGGCTCTCGATTAAAAATAGCAGAAGCGAGTTAAAGTGCTGACGAGAGCTTTTAAATTCAAACAAGGTTTTTGAACAGAAAGCGGCAAACTCGAGAATCATATGGCGCCACAATAAATTCCTTGAGCAGTGGAAAGATGCTGATCCTGGTATTGTGGAGTTCGTCGATGCCAAAAATCGATTAGCTTCATTATAAAATCAACAATAAGGAGGGATTGGCCATGTTTGCACGCTTGACAACAGCAGAGACCAAAATTGCCCGGATAGCTAAACTTGTGAAGATCTATGAAGAAAGCGTTGTTCCCGCCGCAAAAAAACAGAAGGGCTATTGCGGAGCTTATCTCTTGATCGACCGCAAAACAGGCAAAGGCGTTTCCGTAACCCTGTGGGACTGCGAAGGAGATGCTCTCGCCAATGAAAAAAACCGCTACTACCAGGAACAGCTGGTCAAGTTCATGAATATCCTGACAAAACCACCTATTCGTGAGGGATATGAAGTTGTTTTCCAGGATTAAGAGAAACATATGTTCAATATTAAACCTAAAATTTAGCACCTGATCTCTCTCGCGAAAGCAAAAAACAACAGAAGAAAAACATAGAATTTTGACTCTGTCTTGTTGTAAAGTTAGAATACGCTGCATAAAGGTGTAAGGAGGTAAGGAAAATGAGAAGACCTGACCTACTCATACTAATAGCTGTATGGGAATTCTTAACTGCGTTTGGGGCGTTTATCGGTATTATTTCCATCGTAGTTTTCGCTTTCCCTCCTGTCTCCAGTTCACCCGGATTTGGTTCCGTAGGCGGAATATTTGGACTGAGCATTGCGGTGCTAGTACTCCTGTTCTATTTAAGTATTGCCATAGCAGGCAGCATTGGGCTTTTAGGCGGAAAGGAATGGGGGCGAGTTTTAAGCCTTGTTCACGCAGCTATCAGCTTGCTGTGGATTCCCTTTGGTACGATCATCGGAATACTTATTATTGTCTACCTCATTAAACCTGAAATAAGAGACTATTTCGAAGTTGCCCAGAAATAGCTGCTTTAGATCAATAATCAGATGAAAAATCGTTTAAAGGGATGCCTAATCATCTCAATAATTGTTTTTCTTGCTTTCTTTTTGACCTCTTGCCAGCAAAAAACAGATGAACAATTGATCCTGGAAATGATGGACGATGTTGGAAAATGCGCTGAAAAAAAGGATATGCCCTGTATTATGATGAATCTTGCGGATGGCTACCACGATTTTGAGGGCAGAGGAAAAACGGAAACACAGGAGATGATTAATGAATACTACGAAAGATACAGAGGAATTGTCATCAACGTTTTAAGCAGCCGCATCGATGAAATCCAACCTAAGGAGGCCTCTATTCAGACTGAAGTGGCCTTTTCTTCGGGGGCTGCTAAGGTTTTTCGCAAATTAATCCGATATTCCACCGAAAACTACCGATTGACGATTAGATTAATAAAAAGAAATGACAGATGGCAAATTCAGTATGCTGAGTGGAGATACATTGCCCTCGATGAGCTATTTCCTGAATCTTTATCCATTCTTAAGAAAATTTTCCCGGATCTTTAAATAAATGGGGCCAGGCCCCATTTCTCTACGATTAACAATATAAGGGGGCAGGTAAATCACATCAGCTTCATCTCAGTCATTAAGAAAAAAAATATAACTTGAAGAGATCATTTGAATTTGTAAAAGTAGAAATTTACGAAATGAGAAACCAAGCTATCATTATACTGATTCTTCTTGGATTATTGCCTATTCAATTATTGGCACAAACAGAAAAAACAGGTGATTCAGGAACATTCAGCTTCTATTTTGAAAACGATACCTTCTTTGGTACAGACCGCTGCTTTACAGGAGGTTGGAAACTGGGGTGGATGTCCAAAATCTCAAAGAATTCCAGAAAAAATCATTTATTGAAGTGGCTGCCTTTTGTGGACAAGCCTGGATTTCAACATTCCATTTCACTAGCTATCGGACAAAGCATTTATACACCCGATGATATAAGTCTTGATTATCTTATCCAGGAGGACCGTCCTTATGCTGGAATTCTCTACCTTGCATTCGGCATCCATAGCATAAGCAGTCGCCGCATGGATACCTTGGAACTCAATCTGGGGATAGTTGGCCCTCATTCTTATGCTGAGCAAATGCAAAAATTTATTCATAGGCTGACGGGTGCGACTCGGCCAGAGGGGTGGCACAACCAGCTTAACGACGAGCTTGCCCTGGAAGCAGTTTATGAGCGCAAATGGAAATTAATCCAGGCACGGTCAGGAAAAGTATTTGGATTCGACTTGATTCCTCATTTCGGGGGCGGTTTGGGAAATGTCTTTATTTATACGAGCACTGGAATACAGATAAGATTTGGCTGGAATCTACCAGGAGATTTCGGGACCAAAATTGTCCGTCCCGGAGGCGACAGCAGTGTGAGCTTTCGGCGCAGTGGAAAGTTTGGAGTTCATTTCTTTGCTGCAGCAGATGGGACGGCCCTCTTACGGAATATTTTTCTTGACGGAAATACATTCGAGGATAGCCACAGGGTGGATAAAAAACCTTTTACTATGGATATTTCACTGGGGATTGGAATAAGAGTTGGTAGCTTCAATTTCAGCTATGCTTATGTTTTCTGGACAAAAAGGTTCAAAACCGAAACAAGAGAACAAGTTTTCGCCTCGCTTAGCCTATCTTATTCCTATTAAACAGGAAAAATGAGAAGGGAATAAATTCTTATAATTTCTATTATTTGAATATCTCTTATGCAGCTGAAAGATCCAGATATCTTAAGAGGAAGAAAACTAAGATTTGAACTATAAGACTTATAAACTTTTTTATAACAACCTCGTAAAGAATGGTATAGAATGGTATATTGAATCATAATATTCTGAAATATAGGAGGATATTCTAATGAAAAAAGTTTATTCGATTTTTCTTCTGAGCTTTTTTCTCGTCGCTATAATGACTTCTTCTAGCTCTGCACAGACTGCTGAAGAAATCATAAATAAGATGATCGAAGCTCAGGGCGGAAAAAAAGTATTTGAGAGCATTAAAGACATGACCTTGTCTGGCAACCTGGAGATGGTTCAGCAAGGTCTGAGTGGATCAATTACCGTGTATAAGAAAGAACCGGACAAAACACGCAGAGATATCGAAATAATGGGGATAACTATCACCCAAGCTTATGACGGAGAGATAGCGTGGGGAGTCAATATTCAAACTGGCACAACCGAGGAAATGGAAGAACAGCAAGCAGCTGAGATGAAGAGACAGTCTTTTCCGATCGTCTCTTGGCTCTATCCAGAAAAGTATGGTTTTTCTTTTGATTATAAAGGGAAGGAAACAATTGAAGGCAAAGACTATTTTGTTATAGAAGAGACCTACCCTGATGGATTTAAAGCGACTCTTTATGTGGATGCAACAACATATCTCACTTATAAATCCAAAGTCAAAACAATGGGTCCAATGGGTTACGAGGTCGAAGCCGAACAGTTCACCTCTGATTACAAGAAAGTAGATGAGATGACAATCGCTCACACTATGGTTTCCCTTATTGAGGGCGAGGAATTTATGAAGGTTACTGTTACGGACGTGACATTCAATACAGGCCTCGAAGATTCTTTTTTTAAGATGAAAGAATAAGAGATATACTCTTCTCCGTTTAATTCATATTTTCTTGTCGTTTAATTCGTATTCTTTTGCAGGGGTTCGATTGATCAAATCCAGCTTATATAGAAACAAATCCTGTCGAAGAGCACACAAAAATTTTTCTCGGGTAAAAAGATTATCCTAATTTAAATGCACGTTTTTAGCCATTCGAGAATCCTTTCCTATGAAACTTGTCCCTTGAGGTATAAATACGCTTATGTCGACGAGATAATCCCTGAGGAAGAAGCAGCGGAAACTTATCTAGGAACAAGGGTCCACGAAGCACTGGAAAAACTGTACAGAAATCTGGAGTATGGAAAATTGATGTCAAAGAAAGAACTGTTATCCTTTTTCAACTTAGAGTGGGAAAAGAATTGGGCGGACTCAGTTATAATCGTAAGAGAAGAATTTACTCAGGAAGAATATCGCAAGATGGGGGAGAAGTATCTTGAAGATTATTATAAAAGATATAAACCCTTCAAAGAAGGGAAAGTTGTTGACCTGGAGATAACGGGTTTTTTACCTTTGGATAAAGAGGGCGAATATAATTTTTTTATCAGAATTGAGAGGTTGATGGACTTAGGAGATGGTCTGTATGAAATCCATGATTACAAGACCAATACAGAATTGCCGACACAAAAATCTCTTGATGAGGACCGACAGCTTGCGATGTACTCTATATGGATTAGACAGGAGTTTGAAGGCTGCAAAGATGTTAGGTTAGTCTGGCATTTTTTAGCATTTGACAAAGAGATGGATTCTTACAGAACAGAAGAGCAACTTGAGGATTTAAGGCAAGACGTCTTGGCAAAAGTGAAGGCAATTGATGAGGCCAAAAGATTTCCAGCAAATGCTTCCAAGCTCTGTATCTGGTGTTTGTACAAAGGGATTTGTCCGGTGGGCAGCCAAATTGTAGGGACTTGATTCATCAAGCCCACGTCTAAATTATGGGGATTTGATTCATGTAGGGGCTTGATGAATCAAGCCCACGTTTTTTCTATATGGAGAGATTTGATTTATTAGACAAACCTGTAATTAAATAGGGAGATAACAATTAGAATCAATCGCGGACGTGTATAGTCTAGTTAACAACACCAAGATATGAGGAGCATTATCCTATGGAGATATTGAAAAAACATAGAGAGAATTTAATGCTGGCAGCTAGAATCCTGGCGTTGTCAGGAATCCTTGTGTTTTCATTAGTTAGCGGCGACATTATTCTTGGCTTTAATACAAAATCCAAAGAATTATCCCCTGAAAGAACTCTTTCAAAAGATAAGACAGATGGTTTATTGGCTCATTGGACATTTGATGAAGGCAGTGGAAATGTTATAGGTGATTTTTCGAGTTATGATAAGAGCGGAACTGTTTATGGCGCTTCGTGGACAAAAGGAGCAGTAAATGGTGCTCTCGATTTTGATGGTATAGATGATTATGTGCAAATACCCGATTATTTTTCTGTTCCACCTTCACATCTCGCATCTCTTGGTGAGGGGGCAATATCAGTCTGGTTCAAATGCGACGGTATGCCTGCTGATTATGAAATCATGCCCATATTTTATTATGGAGCATATGATCCATGTCTAAACATGCCTGATGCAGCAAATCAAGGACTCATAATCGAAGTTGGGCACAGTCCTATTCATCCTGAATCAAAAAGGATTTATTTCACCATATTTGCAAACGGGTGCACATTTCCGTCTTTTTGTTTTGATTCATCTGAAGCTGTAACCGAAGGTGAGTGGCACCATTTTGTGGCAGTAGTCGGAGAAAACTATAACACCGGATATCTTGACGGACAGGAAATGGTAAACAGAAATTATAATTTTGGAAATTCTTCATATTCTCAATTTTTTGCTGATGTCATTAAACATGAAGCTTTGTGGATAGGCAGAGGATACTGGCAGGGAAACGCCGCATTTTTTGACGGTGCTATAGACGATATAAGAATATATAACAAGCCACTAAGTGCTCAAGAGGTACAAGGATTATATGATAATCAACAGACTTACGAATTGTCAGTATTAATAAGTCCACCAGGCGGAGGGACTGTACGCAAGAGTCCTGATAGGGCATTATTCAATAGTGGAGAAAAAGTCTCGCTTAAAGCTAAAGCTAATAAAGGATACGCTTTTAATGAATGGTCAGGAGATGTTCCTCAAGGGCATGAACTTGACCAGCCACTTAGCATTAAAATGAATTCTGAAAAGAACATAATAGCTAATTTTTATTCAGGGACTTCTGATGACGGCACGATTGGAAAAAATCCCGTATGCTTCATGGCAACAGCGGCCTATAGCTCCCCGTCGCATCCCTATGTGAAAATTCTTCGTGATTTCAGGGACAGATACCTTATGCCCAGTAAGTTCGGCCGGGCACTTGTTAACTTCTATTACAGTAATTCACCTTTTGCGGCAGATTTAATAGAAGAACACAAATTATTGAGAGCCGCTGCTCGGCTAAACCTTATACCTCTTGTGGCTTTCAGCTCCTGTATGCTTCATTTCGGTCCGATAATCACCGCATCTATGCTGTTCTTCACTTTCGTGCTCCCAACCTTTTTAGTTAGTCTTTATAAAAAAAAGGCGAATATCTCCCGGATAAGAATAAGAAAAGAAAAACAATAGACAGTCAACAGCAGTGAAACAAAAATTATTGAATAATTCTATTACAGGGATTTGACTCATAAAAACTCAATGGGAAAACGGATCACTAATTTATCAATTGCGCAGAAAACAACCCAAATATCCCTAGAGAAAGAAAGATAGTATAACAAATGAATAACTGTACAATGGATTTTAAATGAAGATAGAAAAAGAACTGTTTTGATGTACTGGGTTTTATCGAAAAGCTGAACGTAGTTTAGAATTTTCTGGCACGCACTCGGAAATCGACGTTATCTTTAACCCACCTCCAGAATTTATCCTGTTTAGCAAGTTCTACACCAGGCTGCATCTGTTCTCTCCAGCCTTCCATGACTTCTCCAGGGACCGTCCATATTCTTACTCGGCGCGCAGGCACATTGTCCCTCCAGCGCTTGGCGACTATCGGGTCCAGGTAGGTGAGTCTGACAGTAACACGTCTAGAGAGATACTCTAGCGGGTCCAGATTAATATGTTCATATGTGGTTTTATCCTCACGGACTCCCGTGGCCGGAACACCGTCGGTTATAATCATGATACAAATCGGCGCCAGGGTAAGGTTTCTATCCTTGGTCTGGGCAGCGATCTCTGCGAAGAAGGCGTTAAAGTCTGTTATTGTATCTCTAGGTGGAAACCACTCCTTAAGGGCTGCTTTTATCTCTCTCACACTTTTGCCCTCAAGATCATGGATAGGGTGGAAAGCCTTGGGCTCGTTGGTGCTATGACCTCCGATGGAGCCCACGAATAACGCCCGAACGCCACTAAGCTCGCCTATTTTATTAAGGTGGCCGTAGATATAGTGGGAGAGAAAGGTTAGAGCATCATCGTAATAACCCGATTTCCGGAAAGATCCGCTCACGTCCACCCCGACAAACATGACCAATCGGGATACTTTTTCGGTGTCAGGCGGGCTGCACGCTGTTGCGATAATTAAGAAGAATGCTGCACCGATTACCCAGGAGAAGAGGTTTTTATTATGTTTGAAGTTCAAGATTCGGCTCCTTTCCTTGGCACTAGATTTCTTGCTATCAGGATTTCCCGGGTATCCATTACATCCTTTAACTCTTTGAACGGCAGGTTGAAGATCGGCCGTGCGGTCATTAAGATCATGAGGAAGTTCAAGATAACAGCCAAGACCTGAAGGATGGGCAGAGTCAGGAATTCCAGGAGTTCATTAAACTTCTTATGCAGCCATTCTATCTCATTCTTAAACTCTTGTATCGGCCGTCTCCACCATTGTGATGTTTCCTGTACGTTGGATGCATATTGTCTATGTTCTTCTCCTGCCTGGCCTACTGGTCGCCGGGCAATAAGAGCTAAGAGCGGTGGTATGCCGAACTGCCCGAATAAGAACCAGGTCATGCCTCGAATGGCGATCCATCCCATGCAAGCAATCCCCATGGTGAAGCCTATTCCCATTTGGACACCAGTCTGCTGCATTATCCAGGGTGTAATGGCATCAACAAGCTCACGATAAAGGAACAAAGCCTCAAAGCCCATTACAATCAATTCGATTATACTCATCTGGATGATGAGTTTAACCTGTTTTGACCTGACGGCATCAGTTAACGCCTGGAGGGCAGCAAAGCTTCCCATGATGATAAGAACCAAGAATACAAATAACATAGGCATCACCAGTGGAGATGGCTTATCCGTTCCGACAATGTCCATAAGCACTTCTGAAATCGTGGGGTAAAGGACATAGGTAAAGATTACACCTTCAAGCATGCACCAGAATATAAGGGCCAAAAAGGCTACCCAGGGGACGCCTGGCCGGAAGAAGCTTTTTGTCATCCGGCCGGTCATCGTGAAGGGAGCAGTCACAACCTGCTTGATAGCTTCTATTATGAATTTTACTATGAGCCGCAGGATAGAAAACAGCCATCCGATTAAGACGATAATGAGCCGGAACAGGCCAACCCAGAAGAGCCACACCGCTCGTGTTCCATCCCACCAGGAAAGAAGTAGAGTTGTGACGAATTTAATGCGATTTGAGCGAAAGGGCAGTGTATAGATAGAAAGTTGTGTGCACCAGATGATACCGAGCCAGAGCAGAAGAGGGAAGAGGAGAAACAGAAATTTTCCAGCAGCTAACCAAGGCGAGGAAGAATGCAAAAAGAAATCGAGAATTGTTTTTTGCATAGGTAAGATCCACGCAATCGGCATCAGGAGAATCCTAATTATTTCCTGAAACTGATTAGAGGATATGCTCGTAGCTTGTCCTACGAGTGTCATTGATTCAAGAAGACTGATTGTTATTAACATAATGTCTTATTGATATATCTTAGCCTCAGTCTTTTCAATGCCCTTTTAGGATGAATCCCAGGGTGATTTTGCCACTGTTTGACTAACCTTATGAAGCGGATTTTCCTCACCCCAATAGAGGAGTTGCTCAGTATTCGTTAACCCCTTGATTTGGCCGATTAAAATGAATCATTAATATTAGAGAACAGGCTGAAAAATCGTCCGTTGTGGGGTCACATTGTGGGGTCAGGTCTTGCTTTTTGCTTTTGCTCATATATACGCAATTTATACTATTGCATTGGGCTATGGGCGATCCCGCTCATTTTATAAATGGGCAGGCGAGCGTGCCAAAATCTCACTCCGTAGACAAGAGATGCATGTATCACTTTCATTCTTGCATTGAAATTTTAATGCGTCTGTATGAGATTTTTAAGTCAGGCAAAAAGCAAGACCTGACCCCATTTTGCTTGCTAAGAATTGAAAGCTTTTGCTTTACCTTGACGGAAAGCCAGGATATATTGAAAAAGATTTATTTTTTTGTTAGAGTAAAAAAAATTTCGTGTATAAAAAAATTCTATTTTTAACTGGAGGATAGAGATGAAATCGTTCGGAAAAAAATTGATGACATCTATATATGTAATAATTCTGGCTTTCGTTCTTTTCCTGGTTGTATTCTATCTTGATAAATTTAATATAGTCAAATTGAGGCCCGTAACGCTAGTTGAGCAAATCCCCTACGGGGAAGTTATCGAAATTGAGGCGTTTGAAGAAACAGAGTTCTATGATTCGATGAATAAATTTATCGGGGCGGATATAGTAATAAGAGTAAGATTTGTTGCTCATATAGAACCGGTTGAGAGATTGCCCCTAGAGTATAAAGATGAATTGAAAAAAGCTTATAGCAATGTCGATATACACGTGAAAGAAATCCCCAGTAAGGAAGCGCTAGAGAAAATGATGGAAGCCTTAGCAGGTAGTAAATATTTAAAATTGGTTGAGGATAAAGAAATCCAGGCCTTTCTTTATGAGACAAAGATTGATAATAAGAAGGTTAAAAGAATAGAAAAAATATTCGTGAAGCCAGAAAGTTATTTTTTCGTAAAATACTAGAATCTGTCCGACTTTTTCTTGATTGTCTCCTTGTTTACTAAAGAGTAAAAATTCCTATCTTCTTTTTTCTCTCAAGACTCTTTGTCTCAAAATAGTTTCTTTTGCTCTCTCGTATAGAAAGACTGATTCTATATATAAAGTTGCTGCATTCTTGAATGATTTTTTCTCGAGAGCTGAATCTGCCCGCTGCTCCAGTCTACTAGCTTGATTGTATTGCATTTTGGCTAAATTTTGGGCATTCAGCTGGTCCGCTTCGGTTTTGGTCTTGGCAACGTATTTTCGGAGAAGGCCAATACACTCTTCCAGCTCACAATCCTGAGCGCTAAGATCAAATATATTGCCTGCGATCGTGTAAAGTGTTCTTGCTCGGGCATAATCGCCTTTTTGATAAGCATCATCAGCGTCTTTTCCAGTCCTGGATGCCATGCGATACAGCGCATTTTCGTCTGCCGAAGGGAGGACTTCCATGGCCTTTTCCCTTGCATTTTCCTCCGCAGCTTTTGCATTGTCTGCTTCCTTCCTAAAACCTTGCAAGAGAAATACTCTTCTTATTTCCTTCTGGGCATCTCTGTAGCTTTCTTGTGATTCCTTTAAATCTCCTTCTTCTCTGAATCTCTTGGCTTCGGCCATTTTATCAACTGCTGCCTCATAGCTATTCCTCAGAGGGCCTTCGGGAGGAATTTTCTCTTTTATCGCTTCAATTAATCCAAGAATCTGTTTTAAAGTTTCCACCGGCTTTTCTGGGAAGGACTCTATAAATTCGCTTCCAAGACTGAACAAAATATCCAGTGCCAATTTCTCATCATCACTCGCACCTTTATAATAGTCCTGAAACTCTTTGCTATCTCGCGTAAGGCCTTCTTTATTCATATTTGAAGCAGCTTCCCTTAATACCTTGATAAAATCATCGCTTGCCAATTTTTCTAAATCTGGTATCTTTATCGAGATTTCCGGCGCCTCTTCTTTTGGCTTAGGCGGTGTTTTAGGTCGAGTTTTTATAGCTTCGGGCTGGATTACTTTTTTTGGCTCCGCCGGTTCTTCTGCTGATACTTCTTTCTCCGCAGCAGATTCAGGCAATTCTTTCTCACCATCTTTAGCTTCCTGTTTCATAGCGGTCGAAATCGAAGATTTTATCATGCTCATAAAATCTTTGTCCTTGAATAATACATAGGCCAGGAAAACGCCCGCTAAAATAATCACAATTGTAATTATTGCGGTATAACGAATTAATTCTACGAACCATCTCCTATGAGCTTTTTTCTCTTTTTTCAGCTTTTTTACCTTCTCTGGCTTTTTGGCTTTTTCTTCCGCTTCTAGCTTTATAGTCTCTTTCGATTTTATTACTTTTATTACTTCGCTTGCGCTTTGAAAGCGATTCTCGGGCATATTCTGAAGGCATTTATCCACGACTATGTCCCACTTTTTCGAAAGCTTCGGTTTTATTCCAGAAGGAAGGAGAAAGCGGCCTTCTGGTTTTTTCCCTGTTAACATCGAATAGATAATCACCCCGGCTGCGTAGAGATCGGAACGTGCATCTACAGGCTTGCCTTCTTTTTGCTCGGGGCTCATAAAATCATACGTTCCCATCACTACGCCCTCTGCTGTTAAAGTAACTCTTTTTGTGGCTACAGGATACTCACCGCCTAGAATCTTGGCTAGGCCGAAATCTGTAACCTTCACAGTGCCTTTATCATCCAATAGAACATTAGCAGGCTTGATGTCCCTGTGAATTATGCCGTTAGGCGCAGCCTTCGATGAGTAAGAATGCGCGTATTCTAGAGCACTCAGTATTTCAAGGGCAATGCGCTCAGCCTCTTCTTCAGAGAGCTTACCGCCTTGCTCTCTCATGAAATCATGAAGATTTTTGGGAGATCCTGTTTCTGATACAACATAATCCATCACAAGATAATAAGTCGTGCCCTCGCAGCTCATATTTACGACTTTGACAATATTGGGATGATTTAACTCTGCCATTACCCGAGCTTCTGTGTGGAACCGCTGGACCATCTCGCTTTCTTGAGCAAATTTTTTAGGTAGAACCTTGATCGCATACTCTTTTTTGAGCCTCTGGTGTTCTGCGAGATAGACAACTCCCATTCCTCCTCTGCCGAGTTCCTTGATAATGTCGTACTCTCCCAGTTTATACCGAGCCATGATGCTTTCCTTGGGCGAATTCCCTGAGGTATTTCATCGTCATCATTTTAAACATATTATAAATCATTGTGAAGTGATTTTTTGGTGTTAGGGAAGTCACTCTGAGTGGAGCTTTTGAAAAAAAGGGACAGGCACTTTTTTCTCGACCCGTGCTTGGCGAAGGCTGTATGGTGAAAAAACCGTGAGAAAGGCTGAGCGGGCATGGTTCCTCTCCGAAGGAGAGGAGAGCGAAGCCTTGATCCGAGTTGCTTTTGGCTCGCTGGGGCAAAAGCAACGTGTTTTGGAGCCATATAGCCTGAGCCTTACCGTTATTATTGACCTGTTGTCCTTTGAGTGATATAAAATTTCTACGTAACAGAGAAAGGAAACTAAATAGAAAGGAGGGAGTTCTAATGAGCAATAACACAGGGGCTCATCAAGGGAACAATCCAGTTTTTTGGATAGGAAATAAGTTTAGGAAAATTCTTTTATGCATGGCTCCTTTTTTCCTCTTGTTCTCCGTCATGGAAACAAAGTCTGCGACGGAAGAGGGCAAAGCCATAAGGATTGCAGTAGCCAGGTTCTCGCATGAGACTTGCACTTTCTGCCCAAGACCGACAACTACCGAGGATTGGGAATTCTACGGACCGCCCACCCGTGATATTCTCAATACGGACAGTGGGTACATCGGCGGCTTTAAAACAATGTGCGAGGAGTACGGAGGCGTAGAGCTTGTTGGCATTACTTCTCCCCGTGGCGCAAGGGGGGGATCCTCAGGAAGCTGGATTACTCAAGAGGCTTTTGACAAGTACACCGGTCTGATTACGGCCGACCTAATGGAAGCCGGCCATCTCGATGGTGTTTTTCTATCTCTGCATGGTGCTATGGCTGTATCCGGCATTCTCAAGCCTGAGGCTGAGATAGTGCGAAGAGTCCGGAAAGCAGTCGGTGACATCCCGATCATGGTCACGCTTGACCTCCATGCTAACGAGGATCATGAGCTATCAGATGCTGCTGATGCCGTTTTTATAATTAAGAGATATCCACATTATGATACAACGCTCCTGGGCGAGCGGGCAGCGCGAGTCATGATCAAGACTATCCGTGGAGATTATAAGCCTGTCATGGCCACCAGAAAGCCCGGAGTGATAACACCAAGCGTTTATCAAGGAACAGGTGTATCTCCGGCTATGGAAATAATGGAGCGAGCGCGGAGGTGGGAATGTCAGAATCCAGGCACTTATGTCTCTATTGCCTTTGGGTTTGCTTATGCGGATGTTCCTGATGTTGGAGCTACAGTCATGGTAGTCACCAATAATAACCAGAAGCTGGCAGACAGGATCGCAGACGATATGTCCGATTATATCTGGAGGATGAGAAAGACCTTTGCTGGAAAGAAGCTTCCTAAGACCAAGAAAGGTGTATCCTTGGCAATGGCAGCTGCCAAAGCAGGAAAAACCCCGGTAGTCATCGCTGACCACAGCGACAGGACAGGCGGCTCTACGCATATCCTCGAGGAACTAATTAAGCAAGGTGCAAAGAATTTCTGTATAGCTACTCTCCGGGACGAAAAGGCAATTGAAAAGATTCGAGCAAACCATAAAGTCGGAGATAAAGTCAGTATCGATTTAGGAGGCTATTCGGACAAATATGCGGGAAATCCCGTAAGGATTGACGGGAAAGTGGAGTTTATGGGCGATTATGGCAGGGGAGCAGTGGTCGTGCTTCTCTTCGGAGTGAACAACCGTGTTATACTTACTCCACAACTCATGCAGGTTACAACTCCTCGAATATTTGCGCCTCTGGGCATCAAACTCGGTGACCTTGATATAATTATCCTCAAGTCCCGCGTCCATTTCAGGAGAGGATTTTATGAGACCGGCTTGGCGGGTGCCATATTTGAGGTTGATGCG
>Ga0209636_10001493_pt1 | contig 23734 bp, 23 predicted proteins | sample DeeMarSWOR152_54_FD_187464 | JGI IMG/M metagenome (GOLD analysis project Ga0209636, IMG submission 187464) | Marine sediment microbial communities from White Oak River estuary, North Carolina - WOR-1-52-54 (SPAdes) (version 2) | ecosystem: Environmental > Aquatic > Marine > Intertidal zone >...
CCCTGGGGGAGGGAAGGGCCTCTGCTTTAGCCGAAGTCTTCGAGGAAGCGAGGGAGGTCATGATTGCCCGAAGGGCTAGTAACAGGCCAAAGGTCCAGGAGCTTCAGAGAAGACTCTACCTATCAGCCAAGTCGAGGGGGACGAATGCTGATAGGCGAAGGCTATCGGACAGCCGCTTGAGGAAAAACCTCACGAGTGGTTGGATGTGGCAGGGGGTGGAAACACAGGTCATGCTGTGCGCCTCCCCTTGACCCTACATGCGCCATTTTTATTTCTTCTAGGAATAATCAAAAAACGGCGTTATATGTCAGATGATTGAATGAGTTTAATTCGTAAGGCCAAGAAGGATATGGAGATCGCGATTTTATTTTCGGGGGCGGAAAAGGGCACTGAAAAGGATGAAGACACCGGCCCCGATAATAATCAAAGGCCACCATGACGCCAAACCGTATATGTTAGAGGCACCGATGGCAATGAGCACCAATCCGGCGATTAGCCGACCGTAGATAGGCCTTCGGTAGGCCGGCATGATGGACCTCAGCAGCACCTCGAAGATGAAGATGCCTCCTAGGACCAACAACAAGTACGCCCACCAATCTTCCCAGGCGATTTTTTCCTGCGAAGCGAGAAGGAACAGGACGCCAACGGCGATGACGATCAGTCCAAAAATGACACGGGAAAGAGGATCACGCTGCCATTTTTCCTCCATTCCCTTTTCATCTTTTTCGTCCCGACCTTTTTCATCCTTTTCTTGTTTTTCCTCTTTCTCATGACGGTATCTTTGTTCGGGCATCCTGACCTCCTTTTCTGTGGGTTATTGATCCTTTAGTTCGCTTATTGAAGCCTATCATAAAAACCTTGAATTTCCAAGCTATGGTCGGCAGCTCTAAATCCTGTCCAGGTTGAGGCTGCTGACCTCACCCCAGGCATAGACCAGAGGTGTATACCAGATGTCGCGTCCGATACACCGGAAATAGGGGGCGCGGAAGGCGCGGATTAGATCCCCGATTTTGTAGCGGGCAAGGATGGGTGTGGAAGCGATAAGGCTTCCCAGCTCACCCGGTCTCATCTCATGCAGCATCTTGATGCCCGAGCGGGTCTTCACCTCGAGGAAAAAAAGATCGTAGTTTGGTACCCAGGCCCGCGCCATGTCTTTCTGCTGGCCGAACATGCCTTCTGTGGCCCCATATATCTCTCGGATTTCGACAGGTCCGTACATGGCTTTGAGCGACGGCTTGAGACGGGTATTGATTCCAGGCACGCTCCCTAGAGTCATCAGCTTAATCTCCCATAGGTCTTTGGGATACTTTCCGTATTTTTGTCGTAGAAAGCGGCCGAAATCGATGGCCGTGGGTGCAACACCTCCCACCAACGTCACGTTTTCTGTCTTACACTTCTTATAGGCCAGATCAAAGCGGGCTTCCCAGTCCTTGAGCGTCTTCCCTCCGCCCAGGGCATCGATCTCATCCTGCATCGGCAGCGACCGGATGGGTGTGGAGGCAGAAACGTGCTTCAGATATATCCCTGAGCTGTAACCATATTCGATCTCTCGATCTCCTGTTCGAACCTTACCCACAACCGAAGGAAAATTTAAGTTTAGATTGACGCCTTGGAGAATGTCGAAGCGGCCACTGATCAGGATGTGCTCCATGACCGCCCGCCCTGCACTGACCCGCATTTGCAGGTCGGTGGGAGTCATGGGAATGAACTTGGATTCTCCCTTTGTCGTACCCCTTGTGATGGCCCAGCCTATGGGTGACTCACTGAGCAGAAGGGAAACCTCTCCAGCCATAACCCGCTGGATGAGCGGCCTGAAGTCTTCATAGCTAGCTACTGGAAAGGCCCGTCTGTAATCCTCTATGGTTTCTATCTGTGACGCACCGAGGCTCCGGCCGTATTCGGTCTGGCTGTAGTGCTCGAGAAGAACACCCAGCACCTTTTTCTGGACTGTTTCAGGGTCGGCGATGGACTCATGCCATGGCTGAAGAAATCGCTTGAGCCTAGCGACAGCCTCCTGTAGATCCATAAGGGTCACTTATATGTCTCCTCGAATGGTTTGCTATAACTGGCTTTGCTGTAGTCTATTAAATAAATCAGATGAAGACAAGCGTTCAGACAGAAATTTTGGCCCAAATTTCTATTTCTTATCAGCCGATAATTATTCTGATAGAAATTTGGAAGATTACCCTCGGCAAAGCCTGGGATTCAAGATAGGATTCTTGGGATCACATGTTGAACGAAGTCGGCGACAAAATGGGCAAGGATAGCAGAAATGAGACCATACCGAATAAAGAGCCATCCCATTATCAGGCCTGCAAGACTATTAAACACTATGACCAAAATAACTATATTCCAATCAAGTTGGCCTGAAGATAAAATATTGGGCAGATGAGCGCCTGCAAAAATAAGGGCAGCAAGGAAATTTCCAATCCACAATGAAGGTTTTTCTATAGCGATCTTCTTCACGATCGACCTGATAATCCAGACGAATAATGTCATCAGTCCGAACCTGAAAAATATTTCCTCGGTAAGAGCTGCACTGAGAGACCTGAGCAGCCATTCAAAAGGTGTCGGATTGGTCATGCCGGGCCCAAAGGCATCTTTAGGCAGGGTGAACATAGCGATCAATCCTGGGACTGCGATCACTATCCCAACTGCAATTGATGGTGCAAGGCTCTCTCTGATTTGTTTTGCGGCTCCTGGAGCTCTTGTGATGAGCCCTGTCAAAATGGGGGCGCCCAGGCCTTCTTTTCTGCCAAGCAATATCCCTGCCACAGATGCAGGTGCAAGCAGGAAAAGGGCTTCACCCAAAGCCCTTAACCATACGGTGTGAGGATCGATAGGTCCTCCGGCTGCAGGATCATCAAGCACGGCTATACTGAATGGCACACCAATCGCACAACCAAACAGGCCAGCAAAAAAAAGTATCATAAATAACGCAAAAACAGTTCTCCGGTGAGCCGTAAAGTTGTTCATCCCAGATATGTCTAATTATAACAATTCCAATCCTTGAAACCTATCTGTAATGCAGCAATCAACTTCAGATTATTTCGGCTCAGACCTATCAGAATTTTGGCATTGAGTTTCAATTCCCCCTCGTGAAAAATCATATTGAAATTGGATATTTTTATTTATAGAATAAAGAAAATTTCTATGGAAGGAGATGGGTATCATGAAATTGTGCTTTTGTCGCTTTTTGTTTGCCGCTGCTATCATCGTTGTAGCCATAGTCTGGTGGCCGGCAGCTTGGGTAAAATGGGTCATTATCGTTGCCGCCGCGCTTCTGGCCGTCATGAGTCTTTTCTACAGCACGTGCTGTTGTAGAAGCATGAAGAAGGCAGAAGAGAAGTAGTCTTTTCTGTTCCCAAGCAGTCTAAGAAAACGAGCATACCAAGAGAGAGACAGAGTACTTTTCTATTTTCTTATCGATTTGAAAAGAACTCCGAATGCTTTCCCAGGAAAAACGACCAAATATCGTACAACCCCTGCAGGTGGAGGTTAAAGAATTTTATGAATAAAAAGGACTCCAAAACAATCCTTATCTTGCTTGCTGGGCTGAGCTTTTTAAAACTTACCATCCATTTGGGGACGAATGCATTTGCCAGCTATGGCATTTTTCGAGATGAACTCTACTATATCGCCTGCAGCAACAGGCTCGCCTTGGGGTATGTCGATCAACCTCCCCTTTCCATTTACTTGCTTTCCCTGAGCCGCCAGATTTTCGGAGAATCTCTCTTTTCACTCCGCTTATTTCCCGCATTTGCGGCGGCATTTACTGTGTTTTTTACCGGCCTCCTTGTGCGAAGATTTGGCGGTGGAAAATCCGCCATCATTCTTGCTTCTCTGGCCGTAATGCTGGCTCCTATCCAACTGGGGATGAATACGGTCTATTCGATGAACTGCTTCGACATTCTTCTGTGGGCGATCCTAGCCTATACCGTTGTCCTTATCGTTGAGGAGAACAAGCCCCAATGGTGGATCATGCTGGGCCTGCTCATGGGATTGGGCTTGCTGAATAAGATAGGAATGCTGTGGTTTGGATTCGGCTTTTTTCTCGTGCTTCTTTTAACGAGGCTTCGTAGATATCTATTGACAAAGTGGCCGTGGATCGCCGGCGCTCTGGCTTTTCTCTTGTTTTCACCGTTCATCATCTGGAATATACTGCATGATTTTGCTCACCTGGAATTCATCAGGAATGCCAGGATGTTTAAATATGCTGGAATCAGTGCCAAGGATTTTATCTTCGGCCAGATACTCATTCAAAATCCAGTGGCTCTTCCTCTTTGGCTGGCAGGACTCTATTTTTTCTTCTTTCACAAAGATGGAAAGAAGTTCCGAATCCTGGGTATCATCTATATGGTCGCTTTTTTGATACTGCTGATGAGCGGTAACAGTAAGCCGGAATATTTGAACCCTGCCTATCCGATGCTTTTTGCCGGGGGTGCTGTCCTTTTTGAAAGGCTGTTCCGCCGCAAAAACCTTAAATGGCTGAAATTCGCTGTTCCGGGGCTGATCGCTGTCAGTGGTCTCCTTCTTGCACCCCTGGCTCTGCCTGTTCTTCCTGTGAAGACATTCATCGAGTACTCCGACTTCATCGGGATGGGACCTTCAACTTACGAAGGAAAAGAGCTGTCCCAGCTCCCTCAATTCTATGCGGATATGTTCGGTTGGGAAAATATGGCCTCTACTGTGGCTGGAGTCTACCATTCCCTTTCGGCTGAAGAGAAATCGAAAACGATCATCTTCGCCCGAAATTATGGAGAAGCCGGGGCTATCGAGTATTACAGGGAAAAGTATGATCTTCCAACCTTAATTTCTGCACACAACAATTACTGGCTGTGGGGATATGGAGATGATGATGCAGAGGTCTACATATGCATTGGTGGAGAAAGTGATGACTACCTTGATTCTTTCTCCCAGGTTGAACAAGCTGCCATAATAAGATGTGAATACTGCATGCCTTATGAAAACAATCTTCCTGTTTTTGTTTGCAGGAATAAAAAAGTCGATATAAGCGAAATATGGGAATCCCTGAAGCACTATGAGTAGAAAGATAAGCTTGATTTGATGCTTGTTCAGATCCTCTATTCATATCGAAGCGAATCGACGGGATTAGCTGTAGCTGCTCTGATGGATTGATAGCTGATCGTGACGAGGGCGATGATAAACGTCGCAGCTCCGGCGAAGATGAAGATCTCGAAGCGAATGTATGTGCGGTACAGAAAACTCTGGAGCCACCTATTCAGAAGATACCAGGCTACTGGCCAGGCAATGATATTCGCCAGAAGGACCAGCCTAGTCAGATCCCTGGAGAGGAGCATCACGATTCTGGAGACAGAGGAACCGAGCACCTTACGGATTCCGATTTCTTTAGTCTTCTGTTCGGCATTGAAAGAGGCCAAACCGAAGAGCCCCAGGCAGGATATAAAAATAGCGAAGCCAGCGAGGTAGGCGATCAGAGAGCGCGTTCTGCGGACAAAATTGAACTGAATTTCGTAGTCGGCATCCAGAAATTGATAATCAAAAGGGAGACCCGGATTCAACCTCTCGAAGACATCTTTCACTTGAGCAAGGGTCCGGGGGATTTCCTCCGGATGGATCTTCAAGAATATGAACCTGTAGCTCTCGGGGGCCTGGAGCAGGATAAGCGGTTCGTCTATTCGCCATCTTGGATTGGGAATGTAGTCTTTGATAACTCCGATAACCGTGTAATTTCGACCGCTGTAAGACCAAGACATCCGGGTCCCGATCGGATTCTCTTTTCCTATTATTCCTGAAAGTTTTTCATTGATCAGTATCTCTCTAGGATTGCCGGAATGATCGTTTTCTTTGCGGAAAAAGCGGCCTTGAACGAGAGGAATTTCAAAAGTTTCTAGAAAATCGGAGTCGACACTCATGTCTGTAATGAGAGTTTTAAGCTTCGGATCTTTACCTTCCCAATGCCAGCTTGAGGAATTCGATCGTCCTCCTGTGGGATAAGTGGAACTTGCAGAAACCTTTATGACTCCTGGGACCTGGAGGAACTCATTTTTGGCCGCCTCGTACCGCTCAGGCAGTTCCCCTCTGCTCTGGAAGAACACAAGATTCTCCATGTTATAGCCCAGGTCCAGAGTGTGGAGATAGTTGAATTGTCTATAGACTCCGGCGGCACCTGCGATTAGCCCGATAGCCAGGCTGAATTGGATCACGACCAGGACCTTGCGAAAACCGGCTCTTTTTAAGGACGATCCAGTAAGCCCCTTGATATTCCGGAGCGGTTGAAAAGAGGACATGAACAGAGCCGGATAGCTGCCCGCCACTAGGGCAGTTATCAGCGAAGTTCCGATCAAAATACCTAAGAGAGACGGATTCTGGAGGATTTCCAGCGTCAGTTCTTTCCGGAAAAGGGTGTTGAACACAGGGAGGAAGAGCTTGGCCAGGAGTAGGGTCAGAACCATCGAGGTCAGAACGAACAAGGAGGTCTCGAAATAGAACTGTTTGATGATATCCTTCCGAAAGGCTCCGATAACCTTGCGCATCCCGATCTCCTTCGACCGGTTTCCAGATCGGGCAGTGGTCAGGTTCATGAAATTGATGCAGGCGATGAGAAGAATAAGGGCACCCAGGAAGCCGATCAGTCGGATCTGTTCGATGCTTCCTCCTCCATCGCCCAGTCTGTAGAGGTGAAACCTGGCAAAGGGTCGCAGAACCGGCACGTATTCATCATTACCGTATGTTTCTACGACGAATTCTCTTATTTTATGGTTTAAATCTTCGAGTGAACTTCCCTTTTGGAGCTGGACGAAAACGAAGAAATTCTGATTGGAAAATCCTTTCAGATCAACCTGCTTGTGAATATTCTTGGCATAGAATTCCAACGGCATCAGGATGTCAAAACGGAATGTGGAATTACTGGGAACTTCCTTCATCACTCCCATCACTTTCATCTGAAATTGGTTGTCAATAGTGATGACTTTGCCTATAGGATTCTCGTTTCCAAAGTATTTTTTTGCAGCTGGTTCTGATAAAACTAGAGAGTAGGGATCCTTGAGGGCAGTCTTTGGGTCTCCTTCGATCAAAGGGAAGGTGAACATCTCCAGGACTTCAGGATCCGCAGGAAAGACTCTTGGCTCCGAAAACGTCCTGTCCTTGTAGCGGAGGATAAAAGTCCGGTATCCTGCAAGATACCGGGCCGATTCTTCGACTTCAGGAAACAGCTCTTCCAAGAGCGGGCCCAATCCGGGAACTGAAGGTAGCTGAAGCTCATCCCTTTCCTTCTTGATATGGGCAGAAACGACGTAGATGTCGTCGATCTTCTCATGAAATTTGTCGAAGCTCAGCTCGTCCTGAATCCATAGGAGCAGCAGGACCACGCAGGTCATACCGATGGTCAAGCCAGCGATATTGATGGATGAATAAACTTTGTGTCTCTTGATATTCCGAAAAGCGACCTTTAAATAGTTTCTGAACATAACTGTGCTCCATTTCATGATAAAAAATGTATAATAAACTGAAGCCTTGATGGTGTTCCACAAAAACCAGAGGAAAGCCCAGGAACGACCGCGATGCAAACAGATCCTAGAGTACTCGAGCTCATAATCTTCGGAAATGGCGAAGAGTTCTTCATACACCGTCAAGCGTCTGAGGATCCAGAGGAAAAACTTCGGCGGTTTTTTGGTGTGTTCGGTCATTTTTTCTTCTCGAAAGTATAGTCGGGCACGTCGTCCCAGGCCAGCTTATGAATTCTCTGAGCGTTTGATAGAGCCTTTTTGCCCTCTCGAGTCATGGAATAGAGGACTTTTCTTCGGCCTCCTTTTTTGGAAAGAGGCTCGCTTTCTCGGGATTCGACAAATCCTCTTCGGACGAGAAGGTAGAGGGTGTTATAAAGAGAGCCGTAGTTCAATGCCTTTCCGGTGATTTTCTTCAGGTTTTCCCTAATTGTGACGCCGTAGGCGTTCTCCTCGAGCTTCCAGATGGAAAGGAGGACCAACTCTTCGTTTTTGGTCAGTTCATACATCTTCGATCCTGTAATTAGTATTTATCATAAATACATATTCATGTCAATAGACGCTTGAGAGATCGAAAAGGTTGCTTTAAATTTAACAGGTTTAATGGATACCTACTCCTGTGAAGGTGCGCCTCTCATCTCGGCACTACCCCTTGAGTCGGTTTCCACAGTATATTCTGTGCCCGGAGATCATTTCAATTAGTTGCGTCTGATCCTATTGTTGATCTGCATGAGGCTAGGTATTATTTTTCGGTTGAAAGGAAGAGTGAATGTTCCCATCGTCTTTCATATTCAAAAGCAGAACGTCGTGAAATTAAATATTACAATTCACGACATTTCGTCATACAACCCTCTTTTTTTTTATCCCAAACCTTATAGCTCAGCTGGTTCATCTAATTGACTCTTCTTTCGGAAATTGTTATTCTTCCTCTGCGCTTGTTAGAAGGGAAAGCAATGGGAATTAGATGTCCCAAATGTAATACCGACAATTCCGAAACCCAGAAATTTTGTGGTGAGTGTGCCACGCCACTGCCCTTTTCTGAGGGAGCGTCCGTCACAAAAACCTTAGAAACACCTGTTGAAGGATTAAAAAAGGGAATGACATTTGCAGGAAGATATGAGATTACAGAGGAGCTTGGTAAGGGGGGCATGGGAACAGTTTATAGAGCTTTAGACAAAGAACTCAGTGAAGAGGTTGCTCTCAAATTAATCAAACCTGAAATAGCTGCTGATAAAAAGATAATCGAACGCTTCAAGACTGAGTTGAAACTTGCACGAAAGATCGGACACAGGAATGTGGGTCGAATGTATGAGCTCATGGAGGCGGAAGGAAAACCTTTCATCACAATGGAATTTGTTGAGGGTGAAGATCTGAAGAGTCACGCAAGAAGAGAAGAACGGTTATCGACAGACGAAGCTGTCAGCATAGCAAAACAGGTGTGTGAAGGACTTTCTGAAGCCCATAGGCTGGGAGTTATACATCGTGATTTGAAGCCCCAAAACATTATGATTGATAAAGAAGGCAATACAAAGATTATGGATTTTGGGATAGCACGCTCTGTTGAGGCCCCAGGAGTTACGGCAACAGGTATGATCATTGGCACCCCCGACTATATTTCCCCTGAACAGGCAGAGGGAGAGGAGGCAGATCAGCGTTCAGACATCTATTCTTTAGGTGTTATCCTCTTTGAGATGGTGACAGGAGGATTGCCTTTTAAGGGAGACACGGCCCTGAGTGTGGCTTTGAAACATAAAGCACAATTGCCTCAAGAGCCGAAAAAGCTCAATCCCGATATCTCTGAAGATTTAAGCCGGTTGATATTGATCTGCATGGAAAAGGAGAGAGAGAGGAGGTACCAGACGGCAGAGGCTCTTCTTGATGATTTGAGGAACGTAGAGGAAGGCTTGCCTCTCGGAACAAAGATACAACCCAGACGGGAGACTTCCGCTGCAGCGTTAATCCGAAAGAAGCTCTTCATCCCTGCTCTGGTTCTTGCTTTTGCAATCATTGCGGTAGTTATCTGGCACCCTTGGTCGCCAAGTAAAGAGGGTGAAAAACTCCCTACTAAGCCATATCTCTCTGGGTTTCAAAAGCTCGCCGTATTACCTTTTGCGAACATAAAAAGCGATCCGCAAACCGATTACTTGGGATTTGCGCTCGCTGATCAGCTTACTGGTGCTTTGGCTTACGTTAAAAATGTTTTGGTGCGACCGTCCAGTGCTGTTCGTCAATATCAAAATCAAGAAGTTGATGTATTGACTGCAGGGGAAGGCCTCAAGGTTGATTATATTGTAATGGGGCACTATTTGAAAGAGGCCGACGTCGTACGTCTAAATATTGAACTTGTCAATGTGCATTCCAACGAAATGATCTGGCGAGAACCTATCGAAGTTCGATATGAGAACGTCTTTGAGCTGCAGGACATTGTTACAAAGAAAGTGATCGATGGTCTCAAGACACAATTTTTGCAGGATGAACGAAGACGAATTCAAACTGATGTCCCTCAGAATCCGCTGGCTTATGAATATTATCTACGGAGCATTTCTTATCCACAATCAAATGAAGGAGATCAACTCGCTATAGAAATGCTTAAAAAATCGATTGAACTAGATCCCAACTACGCTCCTACTTATAGCCAGCTTGGTAGACGCACCCATCGATTGGCACAATATGGATTGCTTGATCCGGAAGAAACTCAAAAGGCAGAAAATTATTATCTTAAAGCATTGTCCTTAAATGAAGAGTTGCTTAGTGCACTTGGGAATCTAGCAATTCTTTATACTGATACAGCCAGAACTGAGGAGGCAGTGGAGCTCACAAGACGAATGGTCGAAATTAACCCCAATAATGCTGATGCCCATTTCTCCCTCGGCTACATTTATCGCTATGCCGGAATGCTGAATGAATCTGTGCAGGAGATGGAAAAAGCTGTAACTCTTGATCCTAAGAATCCAGGATTCCGGTCAATTCTTATCACATTTAGGTTTGCCGGAGAATATGAAAAAGCTTTTGAAATATCTAAGATTTATAAAGAGAGTGCATTCATGCTTGGGCACGTAGGTGTAACACTTTTGCAACAGGGTAACAGGAAACAGGCAGTTGAGTGTTTTGATCGCGTTATTGACATGGAGCCTGATGGATTACTTGCGCTCTGGGTAACAGGGATCAAGGCGTTCATAGAAGGAAATATTGAAGAAGGATTAACAGCAGCGCGCAAATTTGAGCAAATTAATATCGCCGATGCGGAGGCCTGGTATCACTTTGCGGAAAACTATGGATTGCTGGGCGATAAAGACGGATGTGTTCGGACTCTGCAAAGGGCTGTCGATGGCGGATTTTTCAATTATCCCTTTATGCTAACCGATTCTTTCTTGGATTCTGTGCGAGATGATCCGGAATTTCAACGCATTCTAAAAATGGCAAAAGCAAAACATGAGGCTTTCAAAAAAAGGTTTTTTCCCGAAACTCCATGAATACAGAATGACGGATTTAATTTTATATGAGAAATGCTGTAATGTCCAAAACCATCGAGCATACTGAAAAATTCTTGGAGATGTGGAAAGACGCCGATCCCGGTCTCCCTGAATTAGACAATGCGAAGGAAAGGCTAGCTAGGTTGAAGATCCGCTGAACAATATGGCGCGAAATTAATTATTTAGCAACATCTTTGTCTTCCCCTCGGCGAATCAGATAATGAAGCGAAATGAATGTGACGGTGCTATTTCAGAATGTAAATATTGTCTTTCGGTAAGAAGGTTTCTTCTCTGACCAGCTCATAGCCTGCGTCTTTATAAATCTTCAAAAGCTTGCTTCGGGAGTACCATTCTCCTGCAGCGGACGGGAGTTTGTCCAGGTTACCTTCAACAATAGCGATCACCCCATCCGGCTTAAGCGATTTCTTGATATTTCGTAAAAGTGCGACCGGTTCTGCCAAGCAGTGAACCACGTTGACCATGATGACCATGTCCAGAGAGGCCAAAGGTAGTTTTGGATCTGTTACCTCGCCCAGCACTGTTTTCACATTCTTCAAACCATGGACTTCACAGCGTTTTTCTATAGCCTGAAGATAGCCTTTCTCGATGTCATTCGCATAGATCATACCAGTAGGACCGATTCGCGAGGCAATATGCACGGTATAGCGCCCACGCCCTGCTCCGACTTCACCGATGATCATGCCCGGCTCGATGCCGATCGTCTCAAGGACAAGATCGGGCGGCTGGCGCTCGTTTAGACGGACTTCACGTGGAAGCGTCAGGGAATCCTTTTCCTGCCCCAGGAGGGGAAAACAAGAGACCATGATAAAGAACCAAACGAAACTTTTTATGAGGCTATTGTGTTTCATTTGTCACCTCATTTGTATTTAAATCCCAAAATTCAATTCTTTGTGTACTGTCCTGCATTCTTTTTTTATTTAAGTGTAGGCGAATTATTGAACTCTAAAGTTATCCAGTCCAGATATACTTATGGTTACAGTAATCATGACCCTGCATCAGTGTTTTATCCCGAATTAATTTAATTTTGGGATTAAAATCCAAGGCCCAATTATAATCGCCCCAGCAGACTGCTGCATAACCTATATCTCCTGCTTTGTAGGGCAAAAAGGATTCGGCAGCGAGACAATCGGTCACCCTAATTTCAAAGACCGTATCCGTATCTTCGATAATTTCCATAGTTAAACTTGCCAGCATCTCTGGGTCTCTAAAAATACTTATGTAAGATTTGAAATCTGAATTTCCAAGCCTTTGGAGATCTCTTTTTGCCTGCTCTTTCAGCCTTTGCTCTGTTTGTTTTTTGATAAGTTCGATCACCCGTTCCTCACCGATTTCTTTTTGTAAAAATCTGGCAAACCTGATGAAACTCCGGTTACGCATAGCTGCCATTCTGCGGTATGTCATCTTGAGCCCTGGTATCTCCTTGTCGAATTTATGCTCTTCCTGTTGAAGAAATGATTTGCCAATCCAAGGAGAGCCTGCAAAAACCCTGTCTGCAGCAAGACATGATACTGCACAAGCAGGTACGGCTTTGGCGAAAAAATCTCTTCGACTTAACTGTTTTTTTTCGAATTCTTTCATAATTTTCTCCTTATAAGAAATTTTAATTCAATGGACATTTGCAAATTAACCGATATTTCAATTTAAAATTTATCGCTCCAATATAATGTCTGATTTTTCCGAGAATTGTTACCATTGATATCTTGATTCGAAGCAAGAAATATACCAATGTGATCTCTTGAGGCTGTTCAAACCTTTATGCAATTCTATATGTCCAATATCGCACAACTTCTGTGCGCATCTGAACAAAAATAAATATTCCCCTGATCGACTTTACTAAGAGCATATCCAGGATTCAAACGTCTCTGGAAGGACGCTGATCCTTTTCTCTATCACTTTTCACCATAAGCCACAAATAAACTGACACTTGCAATTTCTCTGCCTTCATCTGAATCTGCACAACAGTCTTCTCCTACACAATCTACCGCGATATTTTTTAAATCCGCTTCCTTGAACCATCGTGCAACATCCTCCCTTTTAAATCCTGGCCAGCGGTCGTGTTGTTCTTTTCTCATGAACTCATACTCATGCTCATCCATATCTGTGATGATGACTTTTCCTCCCGGTTTCAATGTTCTTACCATTTCTTTTATGGCCACTTGGGGTAAGTTGACATGATGCAAATACATATTGGCAAAAATGTAATCCACTGTTTCATCCTGGATAGGTAATTTATTGAACTCTCCTATTCTGTATTCAACAGAACTAAACCGATCAAACTTTTTTTTCATCTCATCAAGCATGGCTTGAGATTGATCGACAGCTATAACATTTAATCCATTCTGAATCAATTCCTCAGTTATGAAGCCAGTTCCTGCTCCGATATCTGCGGCCAATTTCCCGGCCTGAATATCTGCCTTGGCAACAGCCACCTTCCGTACTTTTTCGGAAAAGAAACTTTTTCTCATTTGATCCCATTGATTGGCAACCTTTTCAAAATAATTTTTGCTGCTCATCGATTATGCTCCTTTTTATTCCTATGAACAGGGTAGGCTTGGCCAATCAAGGTTTAATCCCGATGCAATCGGCACATATACTGGTAACAGGCGCTAGAATCGAACGAGAGGAGTAAGATGAATTTTCTTTTTTTTCGAATTGCCTAAACAACTTTCATTCCCTTTGAGTAAGATCTCCGGTGATGTCGCTATTATCTTTTCTCTCATTTTATCACCGGCTCCATTCATGACCATAAATCCTGCTTGAATGGATTCTTGGATCTCGGTTTCAGAAATCCCCAAATCTCTTGCTTTTTTTAGATGATAGTCAAAGCAGGGGAAACAATGAGCTGAAACAGATGCGCCTAAAAAAACCAATTCTTTCATTCTAACATCCATTATTTACTCCTTTGCTTCGAAAGTTTGACTCGAATTCAAAGATTTCATGCCCCGTAGATGATAGACTCATTTGCTTGGTATCACCATCACATTCGGAAAGAGAATTCTCGATATTTTCATTACCGGTCTCCTTGGCCAGCGTGTACAGGCTTACGAAAGGTGAAGAAATCAGGTAGAATCCCAAAACCGACATAATAACAGCGGCTACAAAAATGAGTAATTTCTCTCTGAATCTCATTTTTTCCTCCTATAAAAGAATATTTTTTTCGTTAGTGTCTACCGGAGTAGTTACTATCATTTTTTTTAAAAAAAATTATGGTAAATTTGCCATTGTTTCCTGATAAATTCGATTGAATTCATCAAAAGGGACTTTATCTAGCTTTTTAAACAACTGACTGAGGAATATCTCATGCTTGATGTATTCTTCAGCAACGTGGATTATCCCTGGATTTTTGGTCACTGCGATTTTTGCGCCATCCGGAGGGAACGTGCAACCCACAAGAGCTTGCTCTGAATCGATGCTCAAAGAAATATCTCTACAGGAGGAGCAAGGTTGGCCCTGATGAGGATACAGATTTTCAAGCTTGAAAACTTTCTCCCCACAGTAAGCGCCAAAGATTGAGACATGCCGTTTTTTGGCCTCGGATAGTGCACCTTCAAAAAAAAGGATGTCGCTGTCGAAACTGACTAAATAAACATGACTTTTAGCTTGAGAAATAAAGTGATTTATTGATTCAAATATTTGATCCCTTCCTGATATGGTCCATATGCCTTGAGCTTCCGCAGGTTTTTTTAATTGCGGCAGAACTTCCTTGAGAAAATTGATATTACGCTTGCTTTCCTTTTCCTTCTTTTCTAAGAATGACTCAAGGCTGACGGGTATCAAGAGGGTTGTATCTCCCTCTTGGGAGAGAACCAATCCTTTCGCAGCAAGCTTCTCGATCGTTTCGTAAATACGAGAACGAGGAACTCCGGAATTCTTGCTGAGTTTATATCCTGTCAGGGGAGATTCTGAAAGAAGAGCAAAGTAGGCCTTTGCTTCATAGGTCGAAAGCCCTAGATTCTCTATGGCCTGAATGATTTCTTTTTTTTCCATATTAGTAACTACCTAAGTGTATACTAATGCTTTTTTTTCACTGGTCATTTCAATTAAAGATTGAGCTTTTGGCCGATTCTCGCCAGCTCCTTGACTAGAACAAAATCCCTATCTGCCTCAGCCAGCAGGTTCCTGGCTGTCGCAAATTCATCTTTTCCTTTTTCCATATCGTTGTTATCGAGATAGATTCTGCACAGATTCAGGTGGGTAGCCGCACAGTGGGGGTTGTACTGATTGACTTCGTTGAGCAGGGTCAAGGCTTCCTCTTTCCTGTCCAGTTTTATAAGAATTTCGGCATAAGCATTGAGAAAAAAAGGCAAATCAAACATCGATGTCCAGTAGCCCATCTTCTTTTCGATTCTCTGCCCTTCAGCGATATAATGCATGATCGATTCTTGGTCGTTCGCCATATATGCTTCGAGTATCTCCAGATGGATGAAGAATTTATAGATGGGAGAAAAATTCGTCGCGTTGACCCCTCCTCTGGCGATTTTCTGCTTCATCTCGTCCAGCATGGCTTTGAGTGCTTTGTCGTCGCCTTTTTGTGTGGCGATAACTCCTCTCAGCCAAAAAGGCAGGGTAGGGGATTCATCGAGCCGGCTGGCATACATTTCATCCGAATACAATTCCAGTACAGGAGCCAATTCTCGAAGCGATTTGTCGAGATCGCCTCTAGAGAATTCGATGAAGGCTTTGTAAAATTTAGCATTGATCTTGGTCGTCTCCCTCTTGGTTATTTTTTCCTGTTGGTCGATGGATTCAATGGCTTTTGTGAGCTGTCCGGTCAGGATGAAATTTTTGCATAGATTTGTGTAGAGATAATCGAGATCTAGGTCAAATTCCTTTCCTTTTTCTGTTGCTTCGATGGCCTCCTTGTAATTTCCTGCAAACATGCATCCGGAGGCTAAGGAATCATATGCATTGGCCGTTTTGTCCAGCTCTACATATCTTTTATAATGTTTCTCAGCTAACTCATGGTTTCCGATCCATGAATAACAAAATGCGATATGGTTGTGAGCCTTGGCATAATCAGGATCCAGATCCAAGGCCCTCAAATAATGCCTGATAGCCTCTTCTGCATCTCCCTGGTGGAAATAGGACTCCGCGAATTCAAACAGGTATTCTTTTTTGAAAGGAAAAGCCTCGGTCAGGATCCCGAGATGTTGTCGCTCTTTGCTGGACTGGGAGTCAATGCGTGCCAGGAGTGCTTCCAGCCTGTGGAAATCATATTCGATCAGCCTATCTTTGTTTTCAAGGGCCTGGAGAATGCTTTTTTTGGCATCCTCCCTGTCCCCTCTAAAGAGCTGAACCTCAGCAAGCTTCAAATGAGCTAGGCTGAATTCAGGACTGTTTTCGATGGCTGTTTTGTATTCGGCGTAGGCTGCATTCGGATCAAGCTTTTTCCAGGCTTCTTCCCCCTTTATGAAATGATTGAGGGCATCATAATTGCCCGAAGATATTTGGGAAATTCTTCTATTTTGGTCGATTCTTTTAACGAGGCCATCTGATTTTTCGGAAATGAAGGAGTGAATCATTTCTATTTTGTTAGAGATAAAATCCAGATAGCCTTTACATTCGAATCTCTGTTTGTAGGAATTTTGCTTGTTTCTCACGGAGACGAAGAGGGTGAATCCTGAGGCTTTGGGATTAGCCTCCACATCGATAGCCAAAACCGGATTCCTAGGGGTGGCATCTACCGATTCGGTCTTTTTTTTATAGACAGGGATATCTTCTTGAACGAGTATGTTCAGGTTTGTAGATGCGGATAAGGACCGTTGGAGTAGAAATTCGATGAGGTTTCTATCTATACTAGTTTTGGCATCCGTGGATAGCCCTACCAGAATGAAGTTGTCGTATTTAGGGGTTGGTTGCATAAAGGACTTCCATATCTGATAAACTCCGAAAATTACCAGAGCGGCGAAGAAGAGAGGAAGAATCCACCGTAAATTTGGGGCAAAACGCCATCTTATTTTTGGCAGAACCTTTTCCTTGGCCAGGATTTCACTCTCGATTTTTGTGATTTCCGAAAGGAGCTCTTTCGCCCCTTGATATCTTGTTGCCCGATCCTTTTCCATGCATTTCATAATGATCCGGTTGATGTTTGCCGGAATTTCTCGATTTATTTCAATAGGCTGTTGGGGCGATGCTGTCAGATGTTTGACCGCCACGCTGATGGGCGTTTCCCCCTCGAAAGGCACCTTCCCTGTCAACATTTCATATAGAATGATGCCAAAGGAATAGATGTCGGAACGCGGATCGATTTCTCTTGCCTCCACTTGCTCTGGGCTCATGTATTCGGGGGTGCCGATGATGGTTACAGAATCCGTGACCTTTTCCGTTTTTATGGTGTGGGCGATCCCGAAGTCCATAATCCTGGCGTTTCCATCTTTATCGATCATAACGTTGCTGGGCTTTAGGTCGCGATGGACGACACCGAGTTTGTGAGCTTCGACCAAGCCCTCACAGACCTGCTTGGCAATGGATAGAGCTTTGGAGACCGTTAAATGGCCCGTTTGTCTGATGAGTGCTCTGAGGTCTTGGCCTTGGACATATTCCATGGTGATGAAATGATTTCCTGCTTCCTCGCTCAGGTGGTAAATCCGTCCAACATTTTTATGTATGATCTTGCGTGCGAGCTTCACTTCATTGCTGAATCGTTCAAGAGTCTTCCTGTCAGCAGCAACATCTGGTTTTAGGAGCTTGAGCGCGACTTCTTCATTCAGTTTTCTATCCATAACCCTGTAGACTTTTCCCATTCCTCCAGCGCCGAGCTCCTCAATGATCTGGTATCTGGTTGCAAAAGTAGATCCCGTTGGAAATTCCTTTCTAGGGGTCTCCCAAGTTTCTGTGAGAGAGACAGAAATATCTTCAGAGGAGGCAAGGTTGGTGCCGCATTTTCCGCAGAATTGGGTGTCATCGGGATTGGAAAATTGGCATTTTGGACACTGAATAGACAAAATGACCCCGTAAAAGGCTTAAATTGTGCAGAAAAAGGATAGCAATTTGAAGATAGAGTGTCAATATGTTTGGGGCTCTTTAATAAAGCGTCACACTTTTTGTTATGGAGCCGTCGGCTTATTGCAGCGAATCTGAATCTTCAGATTGAACAAGCGCCCCTTTTTCGGGCAAAATAGCATATACTGCAGTTAAGCCTAATTCTTAAGACAGGAGGATTTCATGTCAAAAATAGCTAGATCTGCTTTTATCGTTTTCGTATGTATGGTTCTATATGTCCATGCGTTCCCACAGACTCCCCGAGTTGACTGGGATATGGTCGCCAAGATCCGGGAGGAAGGTTTGCAGCACTCCCTGGTCATGGATATCGCCGGATATATAAGCGATGTTCTTGGCGCACGCTTGACTCTCTCCCAGGATATGAAGCGGGCCCAGGTCTGGGTTAAAGGAAAAATGGAGGAGATGGGGCTTGTCAATACCGTTATCGAACCTTTCATGGACTACGGTGTTACATGGGATAATGAATATTTTTCTCTTCACATGCTGGAGCCAGATTATCAGCCGTTGGTTGGCTATCCTCTGACCCATACGCCAAGCACTCCGGGAAAAATTTCCTGCCCTGTTGTAATTGTCGAGATTAAAGTCAAACAGGATCTCGATGAATTCCGGGGCAAGCTTAAAGGAGCAGTGGTTTTGACGACACCTCCGGTCACATTCGATCTTGAGGCTCTGGCTCGCCCTACTCTCCGGCTCTCTCCTGAAGAACTGAATCAGATGGAAGAAGATGTTATTCCCAGACCCAGGCGCCGCAGGGGCGACCATGGTCCACCCAATCCTAACATCCTCAAAGAAGAGGAAAAAGTCGCCTTTTATAAAGCAGAAGGTGTGCGTGCGCTGTTTGAGTGCCGAAGCGGACGTCCGGGTTTAGTCCGAGGATTTGCCCGCCCCGGGACAAAGGATGACAAGTGGTCTCGGGAAAAAAGTCTGGATGCCTTACCGATGATTGCCGTGACTCCCGAACACTATAATCGGATGTACCGGATCCTTGAACGCGGAATTCCGGTCCAAATAGAGCTGGAGGTCCGCAACCGTATCGGCGAGCAGGTGGAGAAGGCCTGCAACGTGCTGGGTGAAATTCCTGGGACGGATCTTGCAGATGAGGTGGTGATGATCGGCGCTCATTTCGATACCTGGCATGCCAGCCCCAATGCCAGCGACAACACATCGGGATGTGCCGTCGTCCTCGAAGCTGCCCGTATCCTTAAAGCCATCGGTGTGCGTCCCCGCCGCACGATTCGAGTGGCCTTATGGGCCGGAGAGGAGCAGGGGATTTATGGATCCCGGGAATATGTTTACCAGCACTTCGGCAATCCCAAGGATCCTGAGATCGGGACCAAGCCTGAGTACGAGAAATTTTCGGTCTATTTCAACCAGGATTACGGGGCGGGCGCATTTCGAGGAATCTTTCTGCAGGGAAACGAATATGCCCGGTGTTTTTTCAAAGCCTGGATGGAGCCCCTTGAGGACCTGGGATTTCGCACGATCTCGATACAGAGCGTCGGAAGTACCGACCATGTGTCATTCGATGCGGTGGGGCTGCCCGGTTTCCAGTTCATTCAAGACCGTATTCCAGGTACTGCCGGGCACACCAATCTCGATTTCCTGGACACTCTGCAGGAGGATGATTTGATAAAGAACGCCGTCATTATGGCCGTGTTTGCCTACCATGCAGCTATGAGCGATGAACAGATACCCCGGAAAACACTCACCCTTGATTAGAAATCATCCTGATCACTCAAGAAGGAGCTATTTCCCACATGCCATGAAGGCGGTTACAGGAGATTTGAGCTGCCGATCATTTCTTTTCGAGCTTTTTCAGCATCTCTTTGGCATTGTCATTTTCGGGATTGAGTTCGAGAGATTTCTTGTAGCTTTTGATCGCGTTTTTGGTGTCACCGCTGTTCATATACGCTTCCCCCAGACTGTCGTAAACATTGGCAGATTCAGGATGCAGTTCCACATTCAGTTTAAAAACCTCTATCGCTTCTTCGATCTTTCGCTTCGCCATCAGCCTGTATCCCATGGCGTTGAACTCGTTTTCATCGAAATAGAGCTTGTTCTCGGGGTCGGATTTTATCTCTCGATATTTTTTCACTCCCACTTCGATACCGTTTTTATCGATTTCCTGCTCGATGCGGTAGGCTGCCGATTCGCTGATGATCCTTTCCACTTGGTTCAGCCTGCTCTGGATCATGGCCACATCCGTGTCTCGGATATCCAGGAATTTCCTGTAATACTCCCTCGCTTTTTCGAAATCGCCCATTCCTCTGTAGATTTCGCCGAGGCGCCAGAGTGCATTCAATGATTGAGGATACAAGCTCAACTGGTATTCAAACAGCTCGATGGCTTCACTTGTTTTTCTCTGTTCGCTCAATTTGTCGCCTTCGAACGTCATCATGAGCGAAGGAGGATCGATAGCGATGCCGTACTCCTCCGAGAGTTTTCCATAATAATCGATGATATCCTTCACTGTATTTGTCTGGAAATTTTCCGGAAGCTTATGCCCGGGGAACAATGTCCTCAGCCCTTCTCCAAAAGGAAGAGGGGCGATAAAATATCCGGAGGGTTCCCTGATTTCCACCTGGAAGCGAAATCCCTCAGGTGTATGGGATTCGAGGACTTTAGCAAAATTTTCAACGTATTCAAGATCTTGGGTGCGCTCGTCTTTTTCACATTTTATGTAAAGGAAATTCTTCAATGACTCTGTATTCTTGAAAAACGACTCCGCCCTGGGATAAAGGAATGCTGAATTCTCTGTATTCATGAAAGGATTTTCTGCCAGTACAGCGTTAAAAAGGTTTGGTTTTATCAAAAGGGCATAAAGACCGAAAACTGCTCCGGCTTGGGGTCCTGCGAGGATCCTGAAATTTTTGGTCCTGTAATTTTTATCGACATGAGGAATCAATTCTTCCTCGAATAACCTTAAAAAATTATCTGCTCCTCCGCTATCACTACGGCCCCTGATTTTTTCCGGCAGGTTATCCCTGTACCTGTTGGTATTGGCCACGCCGACTATGATCACAGGCGGGATCTCTCCTGTAGCGCCCAACTTTTCCGTGATTATAACCGCCTCTGCAAAATAGTTGTTTATGTCCTGCCCGTACAAAAGGTACAAGACAGGATAGCTCAATCGAGTTTCATCGTATTCGCGGGGAAGATGGATAAGGAGAAGCCTGTCTTCATCCAGAATATTCGAATGAATGATTTTGTATCTGCCGATGACGATATCATCCCCATCTTCCTGGGCTTGGACGAAATCCTGGGTGAGAATCAGACCGAACAGAAGCATTAAAACCGTGGATGACTTTAAAATCAACATTTTCATTTGATCCCTCCTTATAGCTTACAATCAGAAGCGAATGTAAGAATATACCAATCTCTAATCAATTACACAAATGAAAACCAGATTGCGCTTCGCTTGGATTATTCACGAGTCAATGATTAGGTTGGATCGGCTCGCCCAAAGTGTAATTAAAAACAAAAAGCTTCGGCATTTTCAGATAATTTAGGTTAGATGTTTAACCCGAGATCGGCGTCACGATCATAAGCACTAGTTCCAGGAGAAGCCTCGCGGTTTCCTCATTATTGCCTTCCTCCAGATGGCCAAGGGCTTCATCGACCAATTTCTGGGCGTATTTTCGGGCTTTTTCCTCGGCCTCCGCCGGGGTGACGAACTCGTCCAGCTCTTCGGGCTTTTCATATTTCTTTCCATTGGTCATCATGCGGTAGGCAAAAGACAGATACTGGCGTGCTTTCGCATTGAAGATAGAATCATCTTTTAACAGCTCCTTGGCGACATCTATTCTGTATTTGATTTCGTCCTTGTATTCGAACTCGGGATTTATGGATGCCGCAATATCCAGAAGCTCATGGAGTGCGTTGACGATTTTTTCCTGAGTAATGGAAGGATCAGGAGGTTCGAAAAATGTCTGGGTGGCCTCAACTATCCTGGTCTTTGTGTCTTCCGGAGCAGTGTGAGCTCCAGCCAAAAAGGTGAAAAACATCCCCAAAACAGCGAGAAAAAGTCCGATTCGTTTTTTCATTCCTCTTGCCTCCCTCTTCAATGAAATTATCCTCGGGTGTTTGATAATTAAATCTGATTTTAAAATCCGTGTCAATATGAACGTCGGTCCTTTTAATTCATATCTGTTCCCTCAATGACTTTTCGGATATGAGTGAAACTGGATGGATGTAAAGATTACGAAGAATCAGAAAAAGCAGAGTTAAGGTAGAGTGTATGAAAAGTGGACGGAAGGTTTCGATCGGAAATGGACTTAATTTCTTATTCTTCGCCTCTCCAGCATTTTCCGAAACGCTCGAATGCCGCTTTTGTTTCCCCATCGTTTTTGGCTCTTCCCAAATCCCGGTCCAATTTGTTTAGACAGTCGGTGAACCGAACAGCTAATGAACTGATAGAGTCGGTATTAGGGAATGCATCGATGAGTTCTTCAGTGGATTCAAATTTGAAGACTGCTTCCATGCTGAGCGGTGATAGCCTTTGCAGCACCTCGCTTACAAATTCTATCTTTTGCATGAAGTAAGAAGCGGCAACTAATGGATTTGTTTTTATGACTTCCTTCCATTGACGATGTAATTCCTTTTTAACAGCATTTGGCTTCCTGAGTCTGTCTTCCATCGATTTCGATCTCCTCTATCCTAAATTTGACGGGTAGAAGTCTCAGTTAACATCTCGAAAAGAAATGTCACTTCAAAGGGAATCTAGAAACCACCCCCTTTTTGGTTCTCATCACCATTCCCGGTTGCTGCGAAACCGGTACTTGCCTTTTGCGTTCTATAATATTGAAATTCTTGTGTCAGTTTTACAAGTAGGAGACGTTCTTTTTACCCTCTTCCTTTGCTATCTGTCCTCCTATAAATAATTGTTGCCTTGTTATTCTGATTAACTCGTCCCTGTTAAATGGCTTGGACATCAAATAGATGCCGTCTCTTCTGCTGCTGTATTTCTCCTCCTCTTTCTTAATAAGAGATGACAAAAATATTATTGGAATATTCTTTGTTGAGTGATTATTTTTAAGAATGTTAGCTACTTCCCCTCCATCGATATCTGGCATTACTATATCAAGAATGATCAAGTCAGGATGAAAGTTTTTTGCCATCTTTACTGCTTCTAAACCCCTAGATGCCTGGATAATGGAGCAATCATTGTTTTCAAGAATATTCCTGAGAATTTTGAGGCTTATTGAATCATCGTCAACGATCAGGATCTTTTTTTCTTTCATCAGAAGTCCATCGAAGAGGTATCGATAACTCTATAAATTTCTGCATATTTACATGAAAAATCAATACTATAAGCCAAAATGTCACTTTATGTCACTTTATGTCACTTTATTCCCCTTTTATTATGGTTCTAAAAATAATAACCTAACACTCAAAATGGCCATCTCTCGCATGTCAGGTCCCGTTCGTGCATACTCGTTTGACAAAAATCTCGTAAATCGTAATAATAACAGAGCACTTGTGGGGCCTGATATGAATGAGACTGATGTCTTACAATCCTGGAAAGACATTTCTAGATACCTGGAAAGGGATATAAGAACGTGTCATAGGTGGGAAAGGGAATTAGGATTACCCGTTCACCGTATCGATGAGAAATCTCTAAGATCGAAAGTTTTTGCCTATAAATCAGAAATCGACCAATGGTTGAAGGAAAAGGCAAACAATAGACACGAAGCACCGTCAATCTGGAAAAGTAAGCGGCTCATTATTGGATTGGCATTTGGCTTTTTTTTT
>Ga0209636_10001495_pt1 | contig 23712 bp, 26 predicted proteins | sample DeeMarSWOR152_54_FD_187464 | JGI IMG/M metagenome (GOLD analysis project Ga0209636, IMG submission 187464) | Marine sediment microbial communities from White Oak River estuary, North Carolina - WOR-1-52-54 (SPAdes) (version 2) | ecosystem: Environmental > Aquatic > Marine > Intertidal zone >...
TGGTGGGGTAGCAGTGGCTGGCGGAGAAGAGGAAGAAGTTGGCTTAGGAATGAATGTCAGTGACGTTATGGGAAGCACATTCGACGATTCGGATGTAGCTGGACTATTGGATACAAAGATTGACTTTGCAGATGACGATATTGATATACATGAGGAAATCGCAATCACTACCGATTTGCATGTAGCAGTAAGCGGTGAGAAATCACTCTTTGAAGAATTTGGCGATACTGTTGCATTAGTCACCGAGGACGAAGGAGCAATCATGTACAAATATGTATTCGACGACGAAATCGATCCAGACGAAGTTTCTGACAATGAGCCTTTGCTTGTGACACTCTTAGGAAACGAACTAAGGATAACAAAGATATCTGGTACCAATGATACAATAGAGGTTGAAATGGGTACTGAAGCGGCTCTGGGTGAGGGTGATACATTAACAGTCGCAGGTAAAACATTGACGATCAATGTAATAGGTAGCGAAAGTATTTCAGTATCAGTGGATGGCAGTACAGAGTTCCTAGGGAAAAGTGAGGAGAGCGAAATAGGAAATACAGGAGTATCAGTTTTGGTAGACAGTATTTTGTACACTGACGATCCAGAAAGTAGGAGAGTGTTCGTAAGAGTAGGAACAGAAACCAGTGAGACTTATGAAGATGGAGAATCCATGACACTATTCGGTGAACCAGAGGATGAGGACGATGCAACATGGATATGGAGAATTGACATGACAGCTCCTGATCAGTACTTGGCAGCAGAGCACAACCAAAGAGTAGACGAAGAAGATGAGAATCCACCATTAGTTGGAGAGTACATTGAATTTCCCAATGATTGGGGTAAGATAGGTATAACGGAACTTACTGTCAGTTTATGGGGAACATGGGAGATATACTTCGACGATGTGGATTCAGAAGACGATGTGTGGAACAATGAGAATTGTGTAGTCTTTAAAGCTGCAGATGCCTCGGACAACGAAGGACTATTGGTAGATACAAGTATAAAAACCAGTGAAGTGTATGTGAATGACGCAGGTGACATAGGATACTTAGACGACGAGAATGATGTAATAATATCAAGCCAAAACTCAGAAACCGATGGATTTAAAATTACGTCAGAAGACTTTGTAATGCAAGTTTACATTAACGCCAGCAGTGGAAACGGAATGATAGAACAGGATACTACAGTGGGTACAGATACCAATGACATCCTGTTTACAATAGCAGCCACCTGGGACGGTCTAGGAGTAACAGTAGAAGAGGCAGAAACTGCTGATGTTAGCTACGGAGGAGACACTATTGGTACACAAGACCATGATGTCATGACAAGGGATGGTGTTGTCATAAAAGATCCTGAAGACAACGCCGATGCAGACAAGGTTGTCTTGGAAGTACCAGTAGATGACAGAGTAGAAGCGGTTGTTTTGATTGCTGGTCCAGGTACAACTATAGGTGAGGCAGCAGGCGAAACAGTCAAGAAAGTAGTTCCAGTAACTAACGCAGTATCCAAGCTTGACTCGGAAGTCTCTCTACCAGTTAATAAGCATCTAGTCTTAGTCGGTGGTCCTGGTGTAAACGAGCTCACCGCTGAAGCGATGGGTTACGACTACCCAACTTACGGATCACAGATGACTGGAGAAGAATTTGGTGTGGGAGAAGGTTACATAAAAGTCTTTGAGGATGTACTCGAAGAAGGTTATGTAGCTGTTGTCGTAGCAGGCTGGGAAGCAACAGAGACAAGAAGAGCATGTTCAGTCCTTCAGCAATACGCATCATTTGCTGATGAACTGGATGGAAACGTAGCAGTAACGGTAACGAGCTTAACTGCTGAAGGTATAGTTTCAGCAGAGTAAACGCCCAAAAAATAGGCAACTTTGGCCTTCTTTTTTCTTTTATTTTCTTATACAAAACAAATTTTAATATCTTCTCGGAATTATATTCTATGAAATCGATTTTTTACATTCTGATAATATTCTTGATAGTTTTGAGTATCATTCTTCTATCAATTTATCTCAGACCAGTTGAGATGATTCGTTACTCTGGTAGATATTTTTTCTTCAGGGATGATATAAGGGCAGCAAAGGGAATAGAAGTTCATCCAGATGAAAAGACTATACATGACCTATTCTGGAACCCCGATGTTAAGAACATCACAATTCTTTTCAATCCAAATGTCACAGAATCAGGTTATTATTATTTGGAAACATTCGAGTTGACTTACAAACTTCATTCGATGTACGTGTTGAATGGAATGAAGAAGAGTTTTGAGGCTGTTGATGTGAACACATACGATAACATCACAAGTTCAACTGATGTTTTAAAAATAGTTTTAATACACCCACAATTGGCAGATAAAACTTTGGTCGAGAGACAAAACAACATAATATTCATTCATGCAAAAAATTACAGGGATTTTGATTTGGCAACGATAAAGACTATACTAGTTGCAATGGGAATCGATTAAGATAAGGAAGACGCTATGATGCCTTCCAATTTATCCTTATTCACGAGTCCCGCGTATGTAGAGTTCCCTATTACGAGCGAAGGTGTTTTAACCACATTATAAGTTTTTACTAAATCTTGTACTATAGATTCATTCGAATTTATGTTTAATACGAAAACACGCATTTTATCTCCAAGCACTTCCTCTCTTAACTCATCCAATATATTTCCCTGTTGTATACATTCCGAACACGGCACAGAGTAAAAATATAGAATCACAATCTTATCTTCTTCACATTTTTGATTTACATAAGAGTTTAAGATCCAGGCCCTGACAGATAAGAGTGAATAATCGCTCGTTAGTTCAGTGAGCCTTTCTGGATCAGTACCTTCATTCTCCAATGATACGATTTGTCTACCTATATCCCAGACTTCTCCTGTCGCTCCCTCAACTAAAACAGAAAGGAGATTACATGAAACTTCCTTTCCCATCGTGCTTAAGTACATGTATTCGAGTTGAATATTTTCTAACCTTCTCTGTAAAGATTGAATTCTCTGTTCAGTATATTCTATAGTCGATCTCTGTATATAGAAACCAGTGAATATTCCTGATAGATAAAGGATAAAAGACATTATACCTGCTATCATATAGACTTGTTTAACGTTCCTTCTCAAGTTATCACGCTTAATTTTTAACGTTTAATTAATTTATAAGTGCTATAGAAGAATTTTAATACATTCAGAAAACATGGTTAGTGAGCGATAAACTAAATAACTTATAAAGATTAACATTTATTTGCTAACAGAGGTAATTTACAAGGGGATTAAATGGATATTGGACTTATCTATGAAATAGCTGAGTCATTTTTTTATCAAACAGTTCATCAGACGAGTTTTTATCTATACAACTTTTTCTTACCACCTGTCATATTCTTCTCCATATTCTTCTACTTATTAGCAATAACTGGTGTTTTATCCAGAAAAAAGAAAAAGAGATTTAATTCCAATAATATTGAGTGGCCTTTTGTAACCATCCAGATACCAACTTTTAACGAGCCCGTGGCTTTGAGATGCGCTAAGCATTGTCTTAATTTTGATTACCCCGATGATAAATTTGAAATAATAATAGGTGATGATAGTAATAGTTCCAAAGTATCAAAACTTATCGATGATTTTGCTAGAGAACATAGAGATAAAGTGAAGGTTAAGAGGAGGGGTCTGAATATTGGGTTCAAGGCTGGTAACCTCAATCATATGTTGAAATTCTCAAATGGAGAGATAATAGTAATATTCGATTCTGACTACACGCCTTCAAGAAAATCCTTGAAGAAAATTGTTAGACCTTTTGTTGATGATGAAAAAATTGGTTGTGTTCAAACTAGATGGAACTTCCCGAACAAGAATCAAAACAAAATTTCAAGATTTGGATATGGTATATTGATGGTTTATCAACGTTTAATTGCTCCGATCAACGAAAGATTTGGAGTTTCATTGCTGTTCGGTTCTGGGGAAGCAGTGAGAAAGGATTTAATTCTTTCATTAGGAGGATGGCAAGAGGGCAGTTTAACAGAAGATGTAGAATTTTCTGTGCGAGTACTAAAATTAGGATACAAGATAGTATATCTGGATGATGTGAAAGTTTCTGGAGAAACACCATATACTCTGAAAGGATTGAGAACACAACAGAAAAGATGGGCCTATGGAAATCTTAGAGCATTCATTGATCATGTAAATTCATTGTTGTTCGGTGACTTTTCTTTTATGCAGAAAGTCATGTTAATTTTTACTCTATTGGGTTACTTATCATCTTTTTTCTTCGTTCCATACGTCATCTCTAGTCTAATATTCTTTGCTTCAACTCCACCCGCTCCGGTAGACTGGTATAAGTTTTCTGTTCAGACTTCAAAATTCCTTATCGCTACTTCAGGATTTTTAATAGCTATGGTCATAGCACTCTCGAAAGAGAGGAGATTAGATATGTTACCTTCAGTCTTATCCTCATCAGTGACTGTTGGATTCTTAACAGCTATTAGTGTTTGTAGTGGATTCATCAATGCCTTGATCGGAAAGAAAATGCAATGGAAAATTATCTCAAAAAAAGGTAACCGCAGTTTTAAACTAGAAAAAGACACAAACGTGAGTGAAGGAAAATGATACAAATAATTTTAATCGGGATATTTTTATCTTTGACATTCTTGTACGCTTCATGGATTCTCATTTATCTCTTACCTAGAAGGAATCGAAAAGGGATGAAATTCTCCCCTAATTTATCGATAATACTGCCAACTCATAATGAAGAAGGAATTATAGACGATACTATAAAGAGCGTTGTTAATGCAGAATATCCAAATAAAAAAGAAATAATAGTCGTCAACGATGGCTCGACTGATAATACTGCTAATATAGTAAAAAAACTGAGTAAAAAAAACCCGCAGATAAGATTACTTAACCAAGAACACCTAGGAAAAGCAGCTTCTCTAAACTTTGGTGTGAAAAATGCGAAATTCGATACACTGGTTTTCTTGGATGCGGATTCGCTCATCGGAAAGTATAGTTTAAAGGAACTCGTCCAACCTATAGAAGATAAAAAGGTTGCTGCGGTATCTGGTGTAATCCGCGCCAAATTAACCAAAAATCCCCTAACCTGGTTCCAAGACTTTGAATATTCTATGACATCTGGTTGGAGGTATGTATGCAATAAAATCAATTCAATTTCTGTCATCCCCGGTTTCATGGCAATAAAAAAACAAGCCTTGAAAAAGATTGGTGGTTTCAGTATAGATACGCTAACAGAAGATTTCGATGTTGCTCTGAATTTAAGAGAAGCAGGTTACAATATTACTATGTCTCCAAAGGCAGTAATTTACACTGACGTACCCAGTTCTTTCAAAAAACTCTTCTCTCAAAGATTCAGATGGGGAAGAGGCACATTACAAGTTATCAAGAAACATTCAGACATACTTTTCTCTAAAAAATTTGGTTTGCTAGGGTCTTACATAATTCCAACTCACATCTATTGGTACATTTTTTCTATAATCTACATTCCATCCGTTCTATATTGGATGTTTAACGATTATTACAAGTATTTTTTCACTCAGAACAATATCATTTCTTGGACTGTATTCGAATATTTTTTCAAATGGTTTACCTCTTACGGAATGTTCGATTTGATTTACAAAACCTTTACTGGAATTTATCAATTTAATTTCGTATTTCTATTCACGATAACTTCTTTTATCTTAACTAGCATTTTCACGTTGTTGATATTGTTTAAGTTATCAAAACCCAGTTGGAAACACCTGATAGTTTATTTCTTCTTGTTTCCTTACAACGTGCTCGTTATTTTTATTCAATGTGTTTCTTGGTTGTACGAATTGAGTAATAAAAAGAGTTACAATAGGTGGGAGAAGAGTTCAAAGTAGTTTTACACTTCCAGTTATTTTATTTATCTTCTTTTCATCATTCGGCCCTATTCCTAAAGCCGTTACACTTCCAGGTTCCAATTCAGTCAGACCAGCATCTTCAACCAAGAAACATGGCATTTTTTCTTTTTTTGCCAGTCTAAATAATTTTAACAGTTCTTCTTTAGAATCTACTTCCAAAACAACTTTTTTTTGACCTTCCAATTCCCATTTTTTAACGATTGACTTATCTGTTTTTTTGTATGCCCCTATAGAAGCATGGCAGCATTGAACACATCTCTTTCCAACGGACATATCCAGGTCTTTTCTAAGGATTATCATCTGTTTATACATTCTCTAACCTATATAGCTCAGATCTTCTGTCTTCTTCGGAACTACAGTAGGAAACATTAATGGTGGTGGTAGCTGCATACTCTCTGATAAATTTACACCTATAGTTAAGCATTTCCTGAACAAGAAGTTCTTAACTTCTATATCCACTTCTTTCGGAAATTTCTTTTCTTTTGTCCATTTTTTTAGGGTTTTTTTCATATCTTTTCCCAGGTATAATATGTTGCCCTTAATTCTTATCTCTCCAACCTTTGGTTCATATTTTGTAACAAATTCAAAACCGATGCTTAAAGGGATTTTACCTTCCAAGAAGCCCATCTTTGATTTTTTTACAGAGAGGATTTTTGGAGAAGAGTTTATATCTACTCTACCCCTTGGAATACTCTTTCTCTCAGCAGATATAGATGTTATACTGAAACCAACTATCATAATTGCACCGAATGTATAATTACTATAATTACTTTTTAAAGTTAATTAAAAACGAAAAACTGAAGTAAATTTAAGGGACGAATACAAATATTAAAGAAAGAGTGATGGAATGAAAGTGATGATTCCTTTCGCAAACGGTTTTGAAGAAATAGAAGCCTTGACTGTTGTGGATGTTTTAAGGAGAGCGGGCATTAAAGTTGATACAGTTGGTGTGATAGGTTCGGTCATAGAAGGTTCTCATGGCGTTAGAGTCATGGTCGACAAGACTTTACACCAAATAAAACCAGAAGAATATGATGCCATAATTCTTCCAGGAGGTTCTCCTGGTTATTCAAACTTGGGAAAGAGTGCTCGTTTAGTCCAGATATTGAAAGATTTTAATAATCAAAATAAACTTATCTGTGCTATATGTGGAGCACCTTCAATCTTGGCAAAAGAAGGATTACTCGACGATAAGAAGGCAACGATATATCCTGGAAATGAAAGGCTTTTAGCCTATCCAAGAGGAAGTAGTGTAGTTGTTGATGGTAACATGATAACGTCTCAAGGTCCTGGTACGGCCATGGAATTTGCATTGAAGATTGTCGAGAAACTTTTGGATCATAGTGTTGTCGAAAGATTGAAAAGGGAGTTGGTAGTTTGATGGAGTATGATGGAATATCAAAAAAATTAATGAAGATATTCAGAGAAAGATTGGTTGTTCGAAAGAGTGAATTGATTGAGTTTATAAAAGATGATGTTGGAAGTAATCCCGGAAACCCCCGAACAGTAGTAGACGCCGTGACAAAGACAATGGTACAGAAAGGATTGATAACACCAATTTATGCATCCACGTTTGCGGTAACACAAAGAGGAATGAACAGTTAGTATTGAGATTCATCCTGTGATTTTTACATAGTTAAAACTTTTAATTCATTAATCTACAATTTCTTCATAGCCCCGTGGTGTAGTGGTCAAGCATAGAAAACCCTTCTATAAGGCTCTGGACCTTCCGACGCAGGTTCGAATCCTGTCGGGGCTATTAATAGACAAAATGATAATTAGGAAGAGGTGTTGAATTGTTTGAGGCCTTGCTAGAGTCTTTAATTCAATCTTATGGGCCATTTGGTCTGATGGTAGTTATGATCATCCAGACAATAATAGCTCCAATACCGTCAGAAGCCTTGTTGATGTTCTCTGGTATAATAGGCATAAGCCTCTTTAACATCGTTATCTTTGGTGGGATAGGTCTGATAATAGGTTCAGTTATAGCCTTCTATGTCGCAAGATTGGGCGGTAAACCAATCGTCATAAAATTGATTGGAGAAAAGTGGTTGAATCGTATTGACAAATGGGTAGAAAGGAATGGGGCACCGGCAATTTTTTTCACTAGATTAATCCCAATAATACCTTTTGATCTAATCAGTTATATGGCAGGTATAACAAAGTTAGAATTCAAGTATTATCTCCTCGCTACTGTATTTGGTGCATTCCCCCGTTCTTTAATCTTGGCAGTCATAGGAGTTTCCATGAAAGAAATTTTAGCCTTAATCGGTGTAAGCCTGGAATTAGTATTTACTATCGGAATTATCGGTTTCATGTTCTTAGCTTACTTTGACAGGAAAGGTTATCTGAGTTTTATAGAAGATCGTATCCTCAGGAAAATCACAAAAACAAAATTAAAGACCAATAAAAAACAAAATTAAAGATTCATCATAATTAAATCCGTGCACATCTCCAACAGCATTTGAAACCATTGTTTATTATTTCCTCTTTCTTAACGAGTTCTTTGCAAGACGGACAAACTATATACCTTACCATTTTATCCGGTGGATACCATGTCCCATCCATAATATCACATTTATTCCCATATACCAAGTGATGGTCGGGAGAAAACCCGACATAGGTGTGTACCATTGGCTAATTCTATCCTTCTTACCAATTCTCCACATTCAGGACATACTATATAATCGCTGTCTAACCATTCTTTCATTTTCACACCCGCACTCCATTAATTTGGATGAAGGACGCATGTTGAACGGAACATCTCCTCGAGATTTGTCCTCATCCGGTATCTCATACTTTAACTATTCTTTTATAAATAAGTTTTTCAGAAAACACCGAAATATTTATTAATTTTTAAGTTAAAATACAATATAATCCGAAAATTTTTTGTCAATGCAAAAAATTTATCGAAATGAATAGGTGATGTAATGAAACTCAATAAAAAGGATATAGCCCTATTAGATGAGCTTCAAAAGAATTGCAGACAGAGTCTCAAAAAATTATCAAGAAAGTTGGGTATGTCAATAACGACGGTTCATGATAGAATGAAGAAGCTGGAGAAAGATGGTGTGATAAAAGGTTATAAAGCCATTCTAAATCCTGAAAAAACAGATAATGAGGTGGTTGCCTTTATTCTTGTTAGAATGGAATATTTTCATTCTCCAGAAGGAGAACCACTGTCTCAAAGAGAAATAGCAAAAAGAATATCATTAATTCCATATGTAAGCGAGGTCCACATAATTTCAGGGGAATGGGATATTTTAGTAAAGGCAAGAGGCAAAAGTATAAAAGATGTAGGAAATTTTGTTATTGACAGGCTTAGGAAGATAAGAGGAGTTGGAAGAACTTTAACTTGTGATGCTTGGGTAACTATAAAAGAATCAACTGAATTAAAGCTACCTACGAAAATATAATCAAAAATAAACTCAAACAATTTAGATGCCACTCATAATTTTTATATTTAGGAATAGCGCTTCAGTGAATGTTAAGTTCTTACATAGTGCAAAGTCTAAATACGTCTGGGTACCAAGAATTCTATCCAATTTTGTTCTGTCTTTATGTCTAAGATAAATTCCTGCAGAAAGCATAGATCCTTCAACTCTTAAAGGATCTAAACCATAACTTGTTGCAATTTTCTCTACAATTTTTTTATGTCCCAGTATCCAAGCTGCTTTTACTTGACCTTCCCCCTCATCTCTACGACCGATAGGGTAAACATGGTGATCTATGTTTCTTTTGGTTACTCCATACTCAAAAGTTGGTGTGCCCCTAGGTATGGGTTTGATTCCAATCAGGACACCGTGTTCTTCGGCTTTAAAGAGCAAATCTCCCCACTTCTTAGAAACATGGCCTTCCCCAAGAGCCGGAATTATCATACCATCGATTTCACCATCCTCTATACATTTTTCGTACATTTCTTTGGGGTTCCTACCATCTACTATATGTACCCTTCTAAAATCAAATCTATCATCAAAAAAGGTCTTATCAAAGGACCTATTTTCTAATATGTCATTTCTCAGAACTTTCTTTCTTACATTAAAAAACTCACATGCATATTCCTCGAATTCTTCTCTTTTTTCTTTTGATTGGGAATTGATTGCAGCGTCCTTTTTCCAATTATATAAATATGTTTGCCACGTTGCTTTACTTTGCCTATCATTTTTCTTCATCAACCTTCTAAGTCTTGCCACTTCTCTTTCACTCAATTCATAACGAATTACTTTACCTCTTTCTCCCCCTTTCAAGGCTATATACCATTTCTTTGGGGGCAAATAAAGTATGCGTCTGACCGGCCACTTACCCCTTCCAACAATTTCTGCAATGGGTTTACGTAGCTCTGACTCAAACGGATCATGATATAATCTTTTTCTCAAATATTCAGGGAAGCGAACTTTTCCATGAAAAACTATTAACACAGAAGAAAAATTCCCATGTTTTGTGGTAATATACGCATCGTCTACGTTTCGAAGACCGTCATATCTTTTATTATCATAACTGTACCATGCACCAGTTTGTCCTAATGGTTTTCTTAGATACTTAATGAGGTCTAATATCGTTCCAATCATTGTAGTTCTATCAGTACCTTGGGCTTGCATAGCACCAAGATAACTCTTCTTGTTTAAACAATCCACAAGAGTATTACCACCGAGTAAAATATCTTTAGGCTCTAAATCAATACTGTCCAGATTACATTGATCGATAAATTCAACATCAGGTGGTAGATTCGCAATTAGGTTCTCTTTAGCTCTTTCTGATGGTACTAAATACCCATCTGGCCCTCTTTCCATAAGAATAGTCCCACCGAGAGAATTCAAACATATCGAATAACCCATGTCTATACCATGCATAATCTTCTTCATTAAAAATTTAAATGTTACCAAATCAAGAATCTTTGACTGGCATTAATCTAGATCATGACATAAGGGGCCCTAGGCTTGTAACTCGCGATAAATTGTTTTAATTTGTCATATCCTATGGTTTCGAAAAGATACTGTTGATAACATCCTGGATCAAAACTTGGATGCCCGATCATTTTTCTTATTCTACTTTCTAGTGTACCAGAATCATTCAGAGCTGTTACTGCTTTCACATGACCTATATACGTAAGATTGTAGTTATCAGTCATCGTGATAGGTTCAATCAAATCCAGACAAAAAAAAGTTAACATTGCATGAGTTTTTGCGTCCCTCCTTTCGAATAATTGTTCTTCAGGAGAACCAGATTTATAGTTTATCCATTTTTCTCCGGCAACAATAGCTACTTTTCGCATATCTTCATATTCTTTACCGAGATTTTCCACTCTTTTTATGGGATTGCCGTAATTTTTTTCAGTCTCAGCTATTTTACCTACGATCCATCCACGGTCATTTGGGCCTAATACGGACATGATAGTCTGATACACAATTTTGTCAAATCGGGCTCTCGATTTTACTGATTCTACGTCGATATATAATCTCATCAATAGCTTTTTCATTCTATTACTATAGTCGAAAACAAGGCCACGTAATGGATCATCGGGATCAGAGAATCTTTTTTCTGCAAATTCACTAAGTTTATTAATGTTCTTTATTTGGTTGTCTATATTACCTAAAACTCTTTTTCTAAAAGAATCGTTCGTTGATAAAAAATTATACGCCGACTCAACATGTTTCTGACGTGGCTCAACAGGTATATCCGAATTGTTACCTATTATATCATTAAAAATTTCTTTATTGGTTTGAATAATGTTATCGGCTACAGGAATTTCGCTCATTACTTCGCCTTGATACCAACTTTTAACCATAAAAATCCCCAAGTATTTTCTACTTTAGACTTTAAAAAACTCGCTTATAAACATGAAATATAAGTTAAAAAAATATAAATACTTAATTCTATTTTCTCCGAATTCTTTGATTTATTAAATAATTTATGATAGAATTCATTAAAATTAAATCAATATGATAAAGGAAAATTTTCAAAAGGCTAAAAAATTAAAAAGAAACAATTTAACTGAATCAGAAGCTAGAGAAGTTATCAGTTACTACAAAATCCCCTTAGTAAGAGGTGAAATTGTTAAGACCATTGAGGGTGCAAAAAAATTCGTTAACAAAGTGGGTTATCCAGTCGTACTGAAAGTAGTTTCTCGTCAAATTCTACACAAGAGTGATGTTGGTGGTGTTATTCTAGATATAGACAATGAAAAAAAACTCTACCAAGCTTATCATCAAATCATTAAGAATGTAGAAAAGAATGCACCAAAAGCAATGATTAAAGGTTTCTTTATTCAAGAAATGATACCAAGGGACCGTGAAGTCATAGTAGGTGGTAAATACGACCCTACCTTCGGTCAAACTATTGCTTTCGGTCTAGGCGGTATATTTGTCGAAGTTTTTGAGGATGTTAGTTTTAGGGTCGTTCCAATCACAAGAGAAGACGCACTAGAGATGATAAAGGAAATAAAAGGTTATAAGATTCTAAAAGGCTACAGAGGTAAACCTTCAGTAAACATGCAAGCATTGGTTGATATACTCTTGAAGACATCAAAAATGTTAGAAGAGAACCCCGAAATCAAGGAACTGGACATAAATCCTGTATTCGCTTTACCAGACAGGGCGGTTGCTGGGGACGCAAGGATAATCATTGAGTGAGGAAATGCCATCATGGAAAGCTCATCTTATGTTTAATTCGTTCATTCTTTTAACTTGGATCATCCTTTTCCTAAATTACGACTTTATTAACGATTACTCCCTCTTGATACCAATGATATTTATCAGTTATTTTCTTTCCATATTCCCGGATATAGATTCAACGAAATCGAACATAAGGAATTTCTTTGCACTTATTATAGCTTTAATCTTCTTGATTTACCTTACTTTCAATTCCGTAGTAAACTCTCTTAAACTGTTTTTAGCCAGTTTTGTTTTTCTCTACATATTATTTAGGGGGTTTCCGACTAAGCATAGAGGAATTACCCATAATCTCGGATTTTCAATATTTTTATCGTTTGTCCTCACAGTAATTTCTTGGTTAGTGTTCAACTTTTCTATTAATGTTTTCATAGTTTATTTTTCTTTTGTTTTGTCAGGATACCTATCCCATATAATTCTAGACAAGTTATGATTTAGAAAATGAGGATGATTCAGAAGCTACCTCTCAGATCATTAATTCACTTTGGGATGGTTTCTTCATCATCACCCTGATTAAATTTAGGATTAGTATTATTTACGTCTTTTCCTTCTTCTAACCCTTCTTCTATCCCTCTCTTTAAATTGGACTGGTCTTTCTTGTGTCGGTTTCTCCATTTTTTCTACTAAATGGACGATATAACCAGCAACCATGTTCCTAATCTTCTTGGATTCTAGGCTTACTAATCCGTCCAATTCCCCCTTATTCTTCTCAAAATTCTTAGTGAATCTTTCAGGGTATTTTTCTATTAAACGCTTTGCCAAACTCTTGATGAATATGTTCTTTACTTGTCCCATCGATTCACCTAAACTTATCAGAGTATACACATGGGAAAATTTAAATCTTCTTCGGAGAGCAATGAATTAATTATTTAAGGAGAATATAGAGTTATGAAAAACTTTTCTTTGATATGGAATTACTACTCAAGAAAAGATGTCCAAGAGGCTTTATTAGAAGCTGCAAAAGATAGGGAAATAGTCGGGGTTTTCCCCAGCGGGAATTTTGGTAAAAGACCCAATGTCTTGTTGTATTCTAATGACATCCTGGAGATGGTTAAAAGGAGTGTGGTTTCATTCCATGGGTCAGTAGAACGATGGTCTAATCCAATGGTATTAGAGTCAGGAATGATTAAACAGGAATTAGATAAGTTGAGAATAGGATGGGATTTAATTATTGATCCAGATTGTCCTGATTTTGAGATAGCGAAATTAACGACCAAGATAATTTTGGAGGCTTTGAAGGATCATGGTGTCAAGAATTATTCATTAAAACTCACTGGAGGAAAATCTTTCCATATAGGTATTCCATTCGAAGCTTTTCCAGAGAAGATAAACTTTCAAAATACTGAAAAACTCTACCCAGAGTTACCACAGAAGATAATAGAATATCTGAAAGATTATGTCAAAGAGCAGTTAAAAGAAGAATTCCTTGCTCTAGAAAACCCTCTTGCTATTGCTGAGAGATTAAAAAAACCTATAACAGAAATTACTAATAAGGATGGACTCGATGCTTTCAAAGTGGCTCAAATAGATTCTATGCTCGTAGCATCCAGGCATATGTTCCGTTTACCTTTCAGTCTTCATGAAAAATCCTTATTGGTCAGCCTACCTGTTAATCCTTCTGAGTTGGATAAACTAAAAAAAGAAGATGCCCATCCTTCGAAGGTAAAGGTTTCAAATAAGTTCCTTCGTAGAAAGATGGAGTTAAAAGAAGCTAACGCTTTAATCATTGAAGCAATGGACTGGTCCGAGAAATATAAGATAGTCGAAGAGAAAATTCCTTACACTGGGCCTAAGAGGATGATAAGAGAGATAACTAATAAAAAATACTTTCCTCCATGCATTCTGAAGATACTGAATGGTTTGACTGACGGGAAAAAGAGGTCTGTCTTTATTCTGCCAAATTATTTGAGAAACATGGGATGGGATTGGGATAAAGTTGAAAAAGAACTCTTGTCTTGGAATAAGAAGAATACCCCGCCTTTGCCAGAGAGGTATATAAGGACTCAGTTGAGATGGCATAAGAGACAGAGAAGAAATTTATTACCCCCGAACTGCCTCAATGAGAATTTTTACATTAGCATGGGCGTTCATTTACCAGATGATATTTGTAAGGGTTGGACGAAAAAAGTTACGATAAAGAATCCTGTTAATTATCCGTTCAGGAAAATGAAGAAGAAATGATGCGTTCACGTCCCGCATATTTAATTTAAAATAAATTTTTTACGATAAAGAATCCTGTTAATTATCCGTTCAGGGAGATGAAGAAAAAGATAATTATTAGGTATTTTAATCTTTAACTTCTAATTTTCTAACGTATGCCGGAAGAGCCAATAACTTTTGAGTTCATCAGAAAAATCCAGAGAGAAGAGAGAAAAGAACCAAGGCTATCTCAAATACCAGAAAATTTTTACCAGAAAGCAAGAAACTATCTAGAACAAAAGAGGAATATCATAGAAAAAAAGAAAGACAAATCAACATCCATAGAAGTAAAGAATGTGGAAGGACTATTGGAAGACATCTTTAACAGAAGAGAGACCAAAATATTCAATCATGCTATAATAACAGCTAGGACTGATATCCCACCTCACAACCTGATAGAAGAAGAAAAAGAGTTTTTCGAATCAACAGTTAATATGCTGAGAATTCAAAGAGAAAGAGTTTTAAACTTATTATTCAAAAAAACTAAAGAACTTAAAGACTTTGAAAAAATAGAATTCAAAGACGATGTTGAGGAATTTGTTGGCGTCGATTTAAAAAAATATGGACCCTTCAAAAAAGGAGACGTGGCAAAGATACCCAAAGAAAACGCACAATTGTTAAAAAAAGTTGGAAAAGCAAAGATAGTAAAAAGGTGAGTTAATTGAAGATGCCTAAGACAGTGAGAATTTTTTGTCCTTTCTGTAGGAAACATACTGAACACACTGTTGAACGAGTAAAGAAAAAACCAAGAAGAAAAATGGCACAAGGCCAAAGGAGAGTCATTAGATTAAAGAAAGGATACGGAAGTTTTCCTAGACCCAAACCCGACTATGAAAAAGCGACTAAGAAGCTCGATTTAAGATATAAGTGCAAAGAATGTGGAAAAAAACATATAAAGGGTCAGGGGTTTAGAGTTAAAAAATTTGAATTAGTTAAAACTTAGTGATATTATGAAAGATTTAATTCCAAAACCAAAATCAAGGTTTTTAAAAGTTCAATGTTTGAAATGTAAGAATGAACAGATAATCTTCAACAAAATATCTAAAGACGTGACATGTCTGGTCTGCGACAACATTCTGGCCAAAGCAACTGGCGGTAAGAGTATAATCAAATCTAAGATACTGAAAGTCCTTACTTGATTTCTCAAAAATTAATAATCTATAATCTAAAATTGATAATATGTCTAAGATGGAGAATGTTCAAAGGATTTGTGCGAATCGTGGTATCATATTCCCAACAGCAGAAATATATTCTACTATTTCAGGATTTTTTGATTATGGACCTGTAGGAACATTACTAAAAAGAAAGTTAATTGAATACTGGAAAGAATTCTTTGTTAAATCAGAAGACAACATCTTTGAAATAGATGGTTGTGTTGTCTTACCAGAAAAAGTTTTCATCGCCTCAGGTCATCTGAAGAGTTTTGTCGATCCAATCACTCAATGTAAAAAATGTAAGAGCATCCACAGAGCAGACCAATTGATAGAAGAGAAAACTAAGAAATTCTTGGAAGGCAAGTCAATTAAAGAATTGACTGAAACAATTAGAAAGAATAAGATTAAATGTCCAAGATGTGGTGGAGAACTGGGTGAAATCAGGCTTTTCAACCTGATGCTAAAGACAAAGATAAGTCCTGTTGGCGGTAAAACTGCCTACCTGAGACCAGAAACTGCACAAAATATTTTCACCTCTTTTCAAAGAGTCTTTCGTTCCACAAGATCAAAATTACCGATGGGCATTGCACAGGTTGGTAGATCATTCAGGAACGAGATATCACCAAGACATTTCCTAATAAGGATAAGAGAATTCAGTCAGATGGAAATAGAGATGTTTTTAGATCCCGAACACCCTGAATGTCCCAAGTTCGATGAAATAAAGAATAAAAAGATAATTCTGTTTACGAGAGATGCCCAGAAGAAAGGTAAGAAACCTATATCGATAACAGTTGAAGAGGCTGTAAAGAAAAGAATCTTGCCAAACCAATGGATGGCTTATTTCTTGACAAAAGAATTCGAATTCTTCAAATCTTTGGGTATTCCAGAAGAAGCTTTAAGGTTTAGACACATGTTACCAGAAGAAACACCACATTACTCTGGCGGTAATTTTGACTTGGAGATAAAATTCGACTTTGGCTGGAAAGAGATTGTTGGCAATGCATATCGAACAGATTATGATCTGAAAAAACACATGAAATTATCTGGAAAAGACCTGAAAGTTTTGACTGATGATGGACGGAAGGTCATACCACATGTTGTTGAGCCTTCTTTTGGTGTAGAGAGGCCAATAGCTGGAATTCTATTACATACGTTTGTAGAGGATAAAAAAAGAGGGTGGAATTGGTTCAATTTCCCTCCTAAAATTGCACCTTATACTGTTGCTGTTTTCCCATTAGTCAACAAGGACGGTTTACCTAAAAAATCAAAGCAAATTTATCGCATGTTAAAAAAAGATTTTGATGTTTTTTACGATGAGAGCGGTTCTATCGGAAGAAGGTATGCGAGAGCAGATGAAATAGGAACACCATTTTCCATAACCATAGATTATGATAGTTTGGATAATGATACTTGCACTATAAGAAACCGGGATGATACTCGGCAAGTAAGAATCAAAATAAAAGATTTAGTTCAAACCATAGATAAGTTAATTAAAAATCAAGTAAAGTTTGAAAAATGTGGAACTTTGATTAAATAAGTTATTTTACTTTTATACTACAATGCGTTGGTAATTTTGTATTTGCTCTCTTTAATGCAAGTCTTCCTGTGTCCAAGTCCTTTTTATTTAATCTCAACCACATTAAACCCTGTCCTTTCCTGACTTGAGCTGCCCTGCCCTTAGGTTTACCAAACGATTTCCTCATCCCACTAGAGAATCTATCTGCTCCAGCTCCGGTAGCAAGAGAGTGTTCACGAAGAACGTGATGAGGATAGACCAAAATTTTAAGGAAATAATTCTCTTTGCCAAGTTTTCTCTCCAACATTTTGTTGGTAACGACTCTAGCAGCTTCTAAAGCATTATCCCTTATCTGAACAGAATTCTCAGTTACTAACCATAGATTGGTATCAAATTCCTTTTTTCGATTGCCCATTTCAAAGATATGTATTCTCGAATATGGAACGCCTACAACATAACTCTTTCTAGGTTTCCTCTTAGATACTCTGGTGTAGGGCCTCTCTAATTTCCTTGTAGTCCTTCCAGGTCTTAAAGCCATAATATCACTCTTTCTTTATCTTCTCTAGGTTATTTATATAAGTTTTGCTGTCTTCTTCAACCCAATCTTCAACATCATACCTTATTATCTCACCCTTATCATTCATTGTTACGACCTCTTTTATACCAGCATTTATCAAGATTCTCTTACATCTAGGACATGGCAAACAAGGTTCTACATTACCTTTATTATCAACACCTAAGGCAAACATAACCCCATTTAAAACTCTAGATCCATGTCTTGCAGCGTTTATAATTGCGTTCTCTTCTGCATGAACAGATGGACAATACTCGTCAAAATCATTATGGTTTAGTTTTAAGATGTTTCTATTACAGCCCCCAACCTCATTGCAATTAATAACTCCTCTGGCCGGTCCTGCGTAACCAGTACTGACTATAGTATCATTCGTGACTATTATGGCTCCAAAACCCCGTCTATTCTCGATACAAATAGACCTTTTGGCAACAGCTCTGGCTATTTGAAGGTAGTATTCATCTTTTGATATCCTTCTCATTTTGTTCACTTAGATTATTATTTTAATGAATTTATAACTTTCAGGATGTCTTCATGAACTTCCTTTTTACTCTTTTCTCCATCTATTATAACCCATTTTCCAAGCACATTTTCTTTTATCTCTCTCAAATAAAATTCTCTCACTCTCCTCAAAAATTCTAAATCCTTTTCATGCCTGTCTAACTTTCCCTCTTGACTTAGTTTTCTCTTCATACCGGTTTCGGGTTTTACATCAATAAAAATAGTAAGATCGGGTTTTGGATATTCCATTAGTTCAACTAATTTTATGGCTTTTTCATAAAGAAGTCCATTTGCACATTGGAATGCGATAGTTGCAGTAATATAACGTTCAGCTATTATGATTTTTCCTTCTTCTATTGCTTTCTCAATCTTTGGTTTGCTCATCATTACGTCACTAGCAACAAGAAGGAAAATAGAATCTGTTTCCATTTCAAACTTTCCATCTAAGTATTTTCTGTAAGTTTCTCCAACCGGAGTTTCATAATCGGGAGATTTTATAAATTTGAAAGGTATATTTTTTTCTTTGAAATGCTCAATTAAAAGTTTTGTTTGTGTCCCTTTCCCAGAACCATCTAATCCATCGATGACAACAAAAGGCAATCAAGTCACCTTTCCCCCCTGATATTTTCCGTTGTAAAGTTTAACATTTCCTATAACTTCCTCGAAAACAATCTGTCCTATTTTTGAACCTATTTCTATCTCAAAAGGAAATTCACTCAAGTTCTTCATCCCAAAAGTTAAAGTTCCTTGAAAGCCAGGATCAACAACTGCTGTATGTAAACTAACACCACACCTAAACAAACTACTCCTTGGCAGGACTATCGCTGTGATATCTTTAGGCATATTCACCTTTTCCATTGTTTCGATTAACACAAACTCGTTCGGCTCAAGTTTAAACTTTTCTCCAACTTTATCAGAAACACTGTCAACATCTGGTGTTTTTCTATTATCTCTGCCTAAAAATCCACCATTTTTCAACCTGTAAATACGTTTAACTCTGAGATCAATTCCACTGGGCTGAATATTCTTTTCATCAACATGTTCAATTAAAGATGGTTTTTGTCTTATCAATTTCAATATAACTTCATATCCAATTACTGCCAAAAAATCACCCTCTATAATTTTTTAGATATCATATTTATATTTCCCTCAATCTATTTTATTGTGATATCATGGATTCTGATTCAGATGTCATAATGAACTATTTTTTTACTAATACAGACAAGCCGATATTTTCTTTCCGGAATATGCCACCAGAAGTACAAAATTATATCTATTTAGGAATTAGTAGGTTTCCAAGTGTAAGAGAAAGGTTCCTGAAATTACTCAAACAAAAAAATGTTTTTAAAAAAATTGCAAATGCCATTAGAGAAAATCAGTCAATTAATATTATACCAGAAGGAGTTGTCAAATATGCAGCTGAAAGAAATAGTGATATATATTTTAAATGGGGCCACGGCTCTAGTTCTGAGGGCGCATCTGTTTTCATAATCTCTGAAGAAAACCCGATTTATGCTACAGAGGACCAACAGGATTTTTACTTCCCGATGACCACAATGGAATTTTCCACAAGATACGGAACAAGATTTGATATTAATCATGTTTACTGGGATCCTATGTTGATGGGATCTGAATTTGCTGATGAAATTAAAGGTGTCATAACAAAAAATTTTGAGATTTATAAGAACGGTTTTGATTCTGTAATGAAAGTCGCTTCAAAAAAACAGAGCGAGCTAACAACTAAAGTTTCCGCCTTGGATGCGATAAGATTCATAATACCAATATCGGCTTATACAACTATCATACTCGGCGGTAACGTTAGATCCGTATTTGAACATTTTAGAAAATTGATGACGAATCATGACAATTTCATGAAGTATTTTGTAAAGGAATCACTGAAAGAATTATCAAAGGTAGTTTCTGGTTATTTTGAAAAATTAAAACCAGATAAACATGTAATTGAAAGAAATAAAAGGCTCCGCGAATACGCAGATGAAACTTTCAAGAAAAAATTTAAACCAGTAAAAGAAGACGTTCAGCTTTTCTATAGATTACCGATTGAGGAACAGACATTAACTCAGATTATTTATCCCTTCTGCAGTTTACCATTTGCTGAACTTTTTGATAGAATTTCTAGTTTTAATGAAAACGAGAAAAAAGAACTTTTTGAGTTAGCAACTATGGGAAGAAAAAATAGGAAAAATCCAATAAGAGGGTTTGAAACAAGGCATCTTGTCTTTGAGATAGAATCTGCTTGGGGATTATGGAAGGATTTTAAAAGAAACAGAATGAATTTGAGATTCCATCAAGATATGCGTGGTCTTGCAGGTTTTGATATACCAGACCTTATAAAAGAATCTGAAATTGCCAAAGAATATGAAAACGCACAGAAGAAAAATTCAGAGCTCGTTGAAGAGGTTTATCAAAAATTTGGCATTATGTCAAGAATTGTTGCGAGTCAGGGTTGTAGAAAAAGATATTTATTATGCATGGGACCTAGACAATTGACAGTTTTGGGTGAGCTTAGGACTTCTGGTGGAGGCGATAGGGGTTATAGGAGGATAGCAAGCAAAATGATAGAACTTGCAAAGGAAAAAAATCCAAGACTTTTTAGTCATATAAAAAACAATTTCAAAATGGAATAGATTGTTAATAATCAAAATTTATTTGAGGCCAATATTTAAACCCTAATACCATGTTTTTTGCAATATTGCTCTACTATCGATACTATTTCCTCATGGATTTCTGATTTACTCCTCTCATTCCCTCTTATAACATAAATGCTTTGATAAAAATCCTTTAACTTCATGTAGTTCTTTCTGATAACTTCAAGTTTCTCTGCACTCTCGAAAAATTCAAAGCCGAATCTCGATTTAGCAATTCTCTCTGCGCAAACTTTCCCAGGGACGTTAAGTATGAAAGTCAAATCTGGGTAGGAAAACCTAGAATTAATCTTTTTTAACCAGTTTAAATCCTCTTCTGTAGAACCAAATGCTAATGTAGACAAGATATATCTGTCAGAGATAACATTTATTCCTTCTTTTAATAAAGGATTGATTTCAGTTTGTAAATGATGTGCTCGATCAGCAGTAAACAACAATTGTAAAGTCTTCATATCAACTTTCCATTCTTTTTTTAGGATTACCCTTATTATCCCTCCAATTAAACTATTCGTAGGTTCTTTTGTTACTAAAACCTTCTCCCCCCTCCTTTCGAGCCATCTTGCCAGTAATTCAGTTTGTGTAGAACTACCTGCTCCATCAGGTCCCTCAAACACAACAAAAAGACCTTTCTTCATAGAATCACTTAAAACGGCAACTTAAACTTCTTTTTTTTCTTTCTTTTCAGAGCAGCCATTTTCCTTATGTTCTTCTTTATAATTTCCTTCGCTCTTTCAATCTCTTTTTTATTATTTCCAACACCAGATGTGTTGCCGACGCCCACGATAATTATATTTCCCTTCTCCTCTGTTCTTTCTATTGATTCATCTAATGCTTTCATAACATTCGGAACAGAATTCAATACATCTTTTTTCATTGGTGTTATTGCCTCTTCCTGACTCATTTTAATTATTATCGAATCCAATGGAATATTTCTTTTAACAGCAACATTTTCTATGTAAGATTTTTCAACTCCAACACCACCAATAGCCACACCTATGCCTTCTGCGATTGTTCCAGTTTTTTCTCCTTCCAATTTCATTGCTGCATCGATAGTTATTATTTTTGCAATATTTTCTTTCTTAGAAAATTTTTCCGCAACTCTACCAGGATTTCCTGTCCTCCCACCTGGTCCTTTAGCCTTTATTATGATAACATCTCTTTTTTTGTATTTTTTTCTACAAACTATAGTTTCATCATCAACTTCTTTAATCTTAGAATTTCCGATTAAATTCGACGCTACATAAGCCCCTATTGTATCACCCACAGGCCAACCATTACTCAATGCTTCAGTTCCATTTAACAATGCCCTTGCCAACCTTTCTATCAAAGGTAACTGCATTTGCAAGAGCATAGCCAAATTAATACTCTTTGTTTTCTTAATTAATTCCACAAAATGTCTTACTAATTTTGTTAACTGATACAAAGTAATAGCACCAGACAAGCCCATCATCACGTTAGATCTTTTTTCTGAATCCAAATTAGGAGCAACCTGTTTTACAAAGTACTTGAACCTACTTTTTTCTAGATCAACAATATGTTCTAATTTTTTAACAAGGCCATATGGATCCAAACTGACAGGAGCGATGGCAAAGAATTCTAGAAAACTGCTTATTCTTTTTTTAAGTGCCCTATTGGGTTTTTTACTGATTTTTTTGAGGACAGTTTTTTTCGCCTTCGATGACATACTTTCTAGTAATTGAGCACTCTTCTCTAATTTGAATAGGATCTGTTGAACCATTATCCTTGAGTAGAAAAAAATGAATATCAAAAACATGATGAGACTAATTAACTGACCCCAAATTCCCTCTCCAAAACCGTTCAAAAGACCACCTTAAAGTTATGCATAAATTTATCATTATACTACTATAAATATAAATGGGACCATGCGTTGGAAACTGTGGCTTGTACTTTTTATAGTAATAGGAATAACTGGTTTACTTTTGTTCTCAGAGAAAGGAAGAGAATTAAATAAAAATTATCTTGCGAGGTACACAAAAGCCATCGGTGATTTTTTAAGGAGCATCACAGGAAGGTTTAAAATTCCTGTAGACGTGAATAGAACACTCCAAGTAACTATAACCACTTCTCCAGGGAATTTAAAAGGAATAGAATTCAACCTTGTGGAAAACTCTCTTACATGTGAGTTAGTTTATGAAACAGCTTCTGTAGGAGACCAAAACATTGGAGTTAAAGACAAAAGCGAAATGGATTTTGAGACAGAAAGCATGACTGGTACTGTATTCTTTGACGAAACTGGTAATGTAAGAATATCTGGGAAGTCAGCATCCGTCGATTTGAATGGAATCTTTTTCACACCCAAAACAGGAGAAGATAAGATTGAATTTCTTTTAGTTGGAACTCCTAGTAGTTTTTCTTTGAGTGATGTGGGAAATGACAGGATGACATTATCAGGAATTTCAGGATTACTCAGGCTCAGCAATTGGTCCCCTCTCGCTTTAGACAACGATAACTTGGATATTTCATATTTCAAAGGAAATATAGAACAGAACGGAGATTCTGTCACTATATCAGGAAATGTTGAGAAGATTAGTTTAAACGGCG
>Ga0209636_10001496_pt1 | contig 23705 bp, 22 predicted proteins | sample DeeMarSWOR152_54_FD_187464 | JGI IMG/M metagenome (GOLD analysis project Ga0209636, IMG submission 187464) | Marine sediment microbial communities from White Oak River estuary, North Carolina - WOR-1-52-54 (SPAdes) (version 2) | ecosystem: Environmental > Aquatic > Marine > Intertidal zone >...
CCTTACTGGTTGGGCAGTTTTGCCCGATAACGATGCTTAGCCTCAGGCAAAACTGCCCAACCGGTAAGGATCAATTTTTTCGTTTGCCATATTTTATTGACGAGTGAACTATTGGCAAGATGTGGTGGTATTAACAATACTCTATCTTTTAAATCCTCGCCTTGATAGGTTTGATAATTTTTAAACTCGATCCCATGTTGTTCATATACTTTTACAACTGGTTCAATAGAAGGATGAATGCTAATTTGATAATCCAGCTCGCCTAATAGTTTCAAAGCTTCCTGCGCCTTACCAACGGCATAGCCCATCACAACAGGGACGATTCCGCTCTGAAAACATCTATCAATGAATTTTACCAGTCGTTCAATAATCTGCCATCGTTTCGGAAAAACAAATTGGGGCGCCCCGAAGGTACTCTCCATAATTAAAATATCTGCCTGCTTTACTTCAAGCGGATCGGCGGTGAGGCTTTCTGCTGGTTTAAAATCGCCAGTATAGACCAGTCTCGTACCATCCCGTTCAATAAGTATTTGAGCGGCACCTAAAATGTGTCCCGAAGGATATAATTCAATTGTCACATCATTAATATCATATTTTTGATGATAAGCCAAAGGAATTCCCTTTACTTTTCGATTTCGTAGCTTTACCAGATTTAAAGTTGCTGGTGTAGCAATGATCTGCTTATGCCTTTTTACATGGTCGGAGTGTGCATGGGAAATAAACGATAATTCGACCTTCTTTTTAGCATCTACATATAATTCAGTCCCTGAAATACGAATTCCTTTGTCATCAATCTCAAACATAGTAACTAATTTTCAGTTAATAGATCCATAATTAATTGATAGATTTCTTTTTGGTTGTTTCGTTTCAAGTCAAGCAGATAAACATCTGTGCGACTTTTTATCTTATTGACAATTGGCATTTTAGCTAACGTTATTGTACCCAGAACAGGTTTTGGACAAGCCAGCGCTTTGAGAATAGATTTACGAAAATATGGTGAGAGCAATTCCATCTTGCCGATCTCATCAATAATGATGAGTTGGGCATGTTCAATTGCATCTTCAAGACATGGAACGATTACCCGATTAATATTATCGATATTGACAAAATATTTTCCGACGCGATATGGTGTTAAATATCCAGAATGTGCAAGTAATGCAGTTCTACCATCAAACGTTACAATTTCAAATCCAACACGTTTCTCCACAGTTTGTCTAATCTCTCTGGTGTAGAAACCCTGATACAATAATCCACTTTTTGTTACGATCTTTTGGATTAATGTGGTTTTGCCGACACCTGGTTTTCCTGTGATTAAGATATTCATTTTTAAATTCCAACGATAATTTACTGTATCGGAATTTCAAAGTTTTGGCATAAAAAATATTTAAGGTATAGGGTATATAGTACCTAAACTGTAAAATTCTTACCCAATGGGCAAAAACTTTTTAGCTCACAGAATTGAAATCTCTCAGAATAAAAAACAGAGGAATTTATTTCTGTGTGATTTCAATTCTGAGAGCATGATCATTTTTGGTTCTGGCTTGTCCAGGTTGGGTATATAGTATAAAACATTCCCCTATACCTATATGCCGATTGATATCATTAATCAAAGCTCCAAAAAAACGGCGCATCTTCGATTTGCGAAGCTATGTTCTTAAAAATTTTGGTTAAATAGTGGTTCAATATGAGTGAAATAATATATATTTCACCACTTGAAAAAAATCTTTGGTCCAGAATTCTCTAACTAATACAATAATCAAAACAACCTGGCAAAGCAGAAAAAATAAGCCTGCTGCGGTTGCTTTTAAAAAATGGGTGTCTAAAATTAAAATAAAAAAATATATAATTAATGCAAATCCCACAAGAATAATAAAAGGTTTAATGATTAAGGGAACATGAACAATTGCAGAGCCGATTAGCCATGATAAAAGGATGATCGACAGTCCCAAAATTCCGATATCTTTTATGGGCAACGACTGGATTCCGACAAATCTGCCGCTGAGCCAGATGAGGGCATAGATGTCGATGATGTAGATAACGCTAGCACCAACAATTAAAAGAAATAAATTCATTTTGGTTTCTATCGCCGTCAGGGACAGCGACTATCCTCCTGTTTAAAATATATCTGGTTAGAGGCGGTCCTTGACCGCCCTTTTGGTTTCGGCAACTACCAATTCTGCGTACCGCTTTCGCTGTCAGGGACAGCGGCTATCCGGTTACTGCAGGGATAGGGATCGTCCCTGACGACCCAAACCTATATCGGCAATTTATCCAGCCGAATTACAGAATCGTCATCCAGAATATAATTCCGTGCGCTGGAAAACGGGTAATCCTCTGGCTTGTCCACCAATTTTGCCTGTACCGGATTCTCATGCATATATTTTAATTTCTCGATTAATTTCCCCGCTGTGATAACTTGAAAATCGTAATCCCCTTTTTGAAACAAACGATACTCATGACGCTTGTGCCCGCGACGTGGCGGCAAATCGATTGCCAGCTTTTGTAGTATTGTATGATTTTGACTTTTTAAATCAGAGAGCACCTGCCGCGCGATAAATTTGTCCATGTCCTCGAAAATTTTCTGGATCGGCGTTTTGCCACAGGTATCAATAATATCATGAATGTGGTCTGGCATGATGACAAATCCATACAATTTAAAGCCAAATTTGTTCCGATAAAACTCCAGGTTTTCAATTACATATTGGGGAAATCTTGGATCGAGACCGAATACTGGTTGTCGTCGGTTTACTACCTTCGTTACATAATGAATGTCAAAAACTGGTTCAGACATAGCAGAAATCCTCTTTTTTATTTCGCTGGATGGGACACTTTCGTCGTAAGGGACGGCAGCTAACCAGTTTGTTTTACAATATAAAATGATGTTGGTTAGAAGCGGTCCCTGACCGTCTTTTCAATTACGATATCCTCTTAATTTTTTATACTCCCTTTGGCCGTCTGGAATTCTTTCGCTGTCAGGGACAGCGACTATCAAATTTGTTTCGTAATATAAAATGTTGTTGGTTAGGGGCAGTCCCTGACCGTATCATATTGGCATTCACCCAAAAAAACAAATGAATTTTACGCAATCCCCAAAAGCCGTCGGGGACGGCTTCTACCCAGATATCGGATAGTTGCGGTCCTTGACCGCAAAAAATTTATCTCAAAAATTTGAGTATTATTTTTCAGATAGCCTTTTAACCATCAAACGTTCCATTTATTTTAACGCTCAAATTAGATGTCCGTACTGAAACGATATCCTGGTTCTCTAATTTAAGCCAATCATCTGCTTGGTAATGTGGCAAAACTTCAGAAGCTAAGATAACTGAATCAGATTTTTGAAGTACCTTTAACGTGTAATATTTCGGATTTTCAGCATACCAACTGCTTGCATAAGTAATCTTTCCGTCGGTAAGAATAAAATTTGCAGCAGTAAAATCTTTTAGCGAATTTAACTTTGATCTTAGCTCATTTTCAGTTAATTGATCATTGCCATTAGTTAGCAAATAATAAAAAAGACGCTCAGAATCAGTAGTACCTACTGATTGAAAACGTTTATCAAAGGTTATCTCATCTCGAATCGTCCCATTATGAAAAAATATATAGTGATGACCATTTAAGCTACATTCAAATGGATGGACGTTTTGAATAATTACATTTCCTTTGGAAGCTTTTCTTGCATGTAAAATAACGAAATTGGTATTTAAATTTTTAAATTGCTCAATCTTAGAGTCGTCATAAACTGGTTCAGTAGCACGAAAAGTATTTATCTGTCCATTGGAGAGGTGGGCAATTCCCCATCCATCTCCATGTTTAAACACTTTATCGATATTTTTTTCATGTTGTTCATTTTGGTCTGATGCTAATTTAAGAAAATCCTGAATTAGCCAATCGACATTGATATTTCCAACTGCAAAAATCATTCGACACACAATTTATTTTTCCCACTGATGGTAAAACACTCACTGATAAATTCCAAATAACATTTTCCAAATTCCAATTTTCAATATTCAAAAATTCTTTTTGCTTTTCTGTCGATGGTTGAGGATTTTGAATTTGATATTTTGAATTTAATTATTTTTTGAATTTTTTATTTTGGAATTTTAAGTTATTTTATTAAAACGAGTTTCTTTACTGCATGAAATTTACCAGAATTAATCGAATACAGGTAAACGCCGCTGGACACTGATCTTCCTGAGTTGTCCAATTCATCCCATGCGATTTGATAATTTCCTGCCATCTGCTTTTCGCTGACTAATGTTTTAACTTCCTGCCCCAAGATATTCAGGATTCTCACTGTTGTTTGAGTCGGTATCAAATCACTCAAGCTATAATGAATAGTGGTTGATGCATTGAATGGATTGGGGTAGTTTTGTTCAAGGTGAAAAGATATTGGTAGTGGAATCTCTTGCTCATCAACCTTAGTTGTGATAATTGGTGGTTCCAGTTTTTTATCAGTAAAGATATGGAATTCTCCTGGTAACAGTAAAATTGGATTTTGTGTATCGGTGACGATTAGGCTATCTCCGATAAAATAATCATACCACTTACCCGTTTTTTGAAAATTGGGATTAACATCCCTTGAGGTCACTCCAAAATTACCGATGATCGTGGCTTTCATGCTATCATTGGAAATATTAATTCGTCGATCGTATTGTCCCTGTCCTACTCGCCACTGAACCACCGCATCTGGATCTCGAAACAAATCGTTCTCCATTCTCAATTTAATAAGAGCCGCAATGGTTTGATAGAGCAATCTACGTTCTGCTTGATCGTAATATTCCCATAAAATTGGTTTCGGCGCGGTGCGCTCAAATCCGCTTTCAGGGAGATATTGATCGTAACCCAATTCACCGAATTGCCACATCATCTTCGGGCCTGGAATCGTAAAAAAGAATGTAGCCACTAATTTAATCCGATCCAGTGCAGTGGACAAATCTTTGATATCATAATTTCCACTACTTCTGCCCCATTGTAGATTTTTGTACATCAGCCACGGCTCATCATGGCTTTCCATGTAAGTTACAAGATGTGGCCTTGCCCACCCACGAGTCTTGGTCTTGTAATATCCCCAGGATAGATCTGACCATCTTTGGGAATCCTCCAGCCATCCCATTGCTGATTGGCTGTATGCGGTGTTCAAATTTCCCCAGAGCATCATGCCACGTTTATATTCAGAAAGTTCTTTTTCTTCTCTATTCTCAGCGAAATACTCAAGAATAATATATGCAGTGGAATCAATTGACCATATATGATCGGCCATTCGTTTTAGAATAGCAACTCGAGATGAATCGTAAGCATTCCATAAGGCTACATTCTCACCGCTAAATTTTTGTGTAAAACCTTTGGCTAAATCGAACCGGTAACCATCTACATTATATTCCTTCAACCAAAAAGCAGTAACACGATCCACCAGAGCTTTGGTGGCCAAACTCTCGTGATTAAAATCGTACCCGACAGAGTATGGATGAGTGGCAGTGACGTTGTACCATGGATTACTACTGCTCGGTGGACCATAGTTCCCATCGCTAAACAGTCGCACTAATGGAGACTGCCCAAAGGAATGATTGAGCACAATGTCCAAAATAACGGCGATGCCTCGATTGTGGCATTCATCGATGAAGCGTTTCAATTCATTTTTCGGACCATAATATTTGTCCGGAGCAAAATAAAATGAAGGGTTGTAACCCCAACTACTATTTCCTTCAAATTCATTGACAGGCATTAATTCGATGGCGTTGATACCCAACCGTTCAAAATAGGCTAGGGTATCGATCAGCGTTTTATAGTCATGTTCTTTAATAAAATCTCGAATCAGCAATTCGTAGATCATTAAATCTTTTGGCTCAGGTCGCTTGAAATTCTCAACTTGCCACTGGTAGGGCTCATCACCGATCTTAAAGACCGATGCAATTTCCGTTGTCTTGCTGGTTGGATAAGGAATTAGATCAGGATAAGTTTCGTCACTAATATATTGATCATTCCAGGGATCGCTGATTTTTTCGCAGTAGGGATCGGCAATTCGTTTTGCACCTTCAACTAAGTACTGATAACGATATTCTTTATTTGGCTCAAGATCGGTGATCGTTAACCAGAACCTACTGCGATTTGGTGTTTGCCGCATGAGAAAATTGGGATCAACTTTCCAGTCATTGAAATCACCAATTACGAAAGCGAATTTTTTATAATGAACAAAAAACGACAATGTGACTGTCGAATCGTTAATATAATTTATCCCGTCCACAATGCCCGCGGGAAGTGGTTCAATAATTGGAGAGATCACCTGAAATTTGGTGGAATCAATTCTGGATTCTCCATTTTGCGTCAAAATATTGATGACGACTTTATGCTCTCCATCGCACAAAGCTGGCAATGGACAACTCAAAATTGATAAATCCGATATCATGTTCCCTTCGAAAGTCGTTAACAATGAATCATCCAGGTAGATAGTGGACTGATTCAATAAGATCGGATCATTCGCCTTTGAAAAAACACCTGCCTCAATTTTATTTGGTGACTCAATTAAGGTAACACCATTCTGAGGAAAAACTTCGAATATCATTACATTCGTTACATTTAAAATTGAATTGTTATTGTCGCTATAATTTATCAATGGATTCAATGGATCGGTATACCATTTGTAACTGGAACCATCGGCATTCAGATGTTCATGAAATTTATAATTATGCGTATCGCCGACTTTGAGCCGGATCGTTTTCACATAAAATCCCAATGAATCGACATACGTCATCAACGATGGCGCATTGACAGCAATCCTGCCGCTGGAATTGGGTCCCCAATTATTAAAAGTACCCGGTACATAAGCTCTTACTACATTTTGCTCAATTGGGTAATGACGAAAGGTAATGTTGATATAATCCTGAGCAAAAAGTGTTGTATTGATAAAAAAAATCACCAATAAAATTTTTTTCATGTTGCTGTTCCTTATTTAGCTCACAGAAATGAAATCCCTCAGAAATAAAATTTAAAAACTTACAGCTTTTGAAAGCATAAAAGTTTAATCGCCATACCCCAAGCTCCATGCTCTTTGCCTATCGGTTTTCAAGCTTTTGCCTGGTATACTCCAATAATCCCCCGGCATCCCGAATTGCCAGTATCTCTTGTGGCAAAGTTGGAAATGTGAAAGTTTTGCCATTAATTTGAATTTCCCCTTTACTAATATCCAGGGACACGTCATCCCCCGGTTGATAGGCATCAATCGCTTCAAAACATTCAATTAACAATAATCCTTGATTAATTGCTGCCCGATAAAAGATACGTGCATAGCTTTTGGCGACCACAGCTTCAATTCCAACCGCGCGCAATCCTAACGCTGGTTGTTCACGTGAGCTGCCGCAGCCGAAATTTTTCCCAGCAAAAATTAAATCGCCTGGTTTGACATTCTTCGCAAAATTGGGATCAAGGTCTTCTAATAAATGAGGTTTAATCTCATCTGCTGTGCTGCAGGTATAAGTGTATTTGCCTGGGAATAGCATATCAGTGTTGATATCATCGCCATATTTCCAGATTTTATTTTTCTGATTCATTCGATCTCCTCTAAAATCAATGACAGGTGAGTCAGAACAGTTGACCATCACTTTTTAAGTGACGTTCAACTGTCGATAAAATATCCTTAGCACAAAAATTTTACTTGCATTTTTAAATTTTTTATTTATATTAACATTACTATTTTATCAACATATCATTATAATAACATTACTATTTTTACACTATATGAATATAATAGACATATTTTATTACCAAAATCCCTGGCGCAAGGATCCAAAATTCAAAGTCACTCCTTTTTTCAACCGCCAGGTAATTTCTCAAATCGAAAATTGGTTAGCAGAACCTGAAATTATCGTTTTAATTGGTCCCAGGCAAAGTGGCAAGACAACGATATTACACAAGCTAATCGAAAATTTAATTTTTCAAAATAAATCAACTGATTCAATCTTCTTCTTCAATTGTGATAATGCCTTAGTCCGATCTCTATTTGAAAATATACATACTTTTATTCAATTTATCAATCAGATGAAAACTACCACACACCCCGTTATCGCCATTGATGAAATTCAACGATTGCCCAATCCCGGAATGTTTTTAAAAGAACTTTATGATTTAAAATTAAACTATAAAATTATCGCTTCAGGGTCATCATCCCTGGAGATTCGCTCAAAAATAAAAGAAGCATTAACTGGTAGAAAGATGTTATTTCATGTTTTTCCTTTAGATTTTACTGAATACCTCGCCAGAACTGATATATTATCTCCAATAACGACAACCTCTACTGATGAAATATATCGCAATTATGTCCAGCACGACCAAATTTGGGGAGAAAAATTAAAATCTGAATGGGAACACTTTCTGATTTATGGCGGCTACCCTAGAATTCAATTAACCAATGAAATCGAAAAGAAAAAGCAACTTTTAAACGAAATCTATTCCAGTTATGTTCAGAAAGATATTTCCGAATTTTTAAAGATAGAAAATATTACTGGCTTCAATAAATTGGTTCAGCTCATTGCGCTGACTTCTGGTCAAATCATCAATAAATCTGATCTGGCTTTAAACGCTGGAATCAATCATCAGACATTAGATAAATTTTTAGGTATTTTGCAGGATACCTTTGTTATTGAGTCAGTCATTCCTTTCTTCACCAACAAATTAAAGGAAATTGTTAAAAATCCCAAGTTCTATTTTATCGATGTTGGGATCAGGAATTTTTCTATTGGTAATTTTAATGCTCCTCATTTACGCCAGGATCAAGGATTTCTCCAGGAGACTTATGTCCTCAGAGAATTAAAATCAATTTTACATAATAACTTCAAAGTCAAATTTTGGCGAACAAAAGTTGGGGCTGAAGTTGATTTCATTATTGAATATGGCGAAAATGTTATTCCCATAGAATGCAAATCACTTTTAAAACGACCTAATATGAGTCGTAGCTTTCAAAATTTTATCAGCTTTTATCAGCCTCCAAAAGGTGTTGTTTTAAATAGAAATTTGTTTGAAAATATTAACTTTAATAATTCTGAAATCTATTTTATTCCTTACCACTGGTTTGCTTTTCTAAAAAAGTCGATTCTTTAATTACACAATCGGATACATATCCAGAGCATACTCTCCATCATGTGCAGGATTGGGGATGAGTTTTTGTTGAATAGGATCTGGGACAAAATCCAACTGCTCAAGTACAAGATAGCCCACTAAAACAGGAACTTCATCTGAAATCTCCATCACGTCGAACTCCGCTTCTCGATCCATGATTTCCACTTGTGCGACCCCATAAACATTCCTTTCAATAGGCCCATTTGCCGTTCTAACTCTAATTTTTCTCAAATATTGTAATCCCAACTCATCGATCTGGTGTTTGTGAAGACTCAGCATGGTTGCCCCCGTATCGACCAATGCATTCTCAATTTTGAGTGATCGCACCTTTTCTCTATTTGTCGATATATCAACAAAATTGGAGACTGTTAAATTGATTAAAATTTTTCCCATTTTTATCTCCCACAAAATAATTCAAATTTATTTTTCGTTTTATTGTTTTGTCAAAAGAAATATTTGAAAAATAAGGATTTTTTTTATTCTGTGATCTAATGGTTTTTGTTGACATAAACTGATTCCATCGCTCAAAGCGATGGAATCAGTCCAATTCTATCTCAGGCTAATTGGATTATACAGCAACCTTTCTTGGATCCATAATCTTCCCATACAACGCCGAAGCCGCCACCGTTGCAGGACTGGCAAGGTAAATCTCAGCATCTTTACAACCCATTCTACCTTTAAAATTCCGATTGGAAGTGCTCAAACATCGTTCGCTGGGGGCTAAAATACCCTGGTGAGCGCCAAGGCATGGGCCGCAGCCGGTGGGAAGAAAAATAGCACCGGCAACACTCAGCGTTTCAATGTAACCCAATTTTAAAGCTTCATTAAATATAGAGCGAGAAGCGGGTAGAATCAGGAAGCGGACATTGGGTGCCACCTTTTTACCGTTTAAAATTTTTGCTGCGATTTCAAGATCATTTAGACGTCCATTGGTACAGGTGCCAAGCAGGCATTGGTTTATTTCAATCCCTTCAACTTCAGTAACTTCAATGACGTTATCCACATTGTGGGGCTTTGCAACAACCGGTTTTAATTGTGATAAATCGTAAGTTAATTCTTGAATATAAACTGCATCAGGATCTGCCCACATTTTCTCATAACTATCTCTTTTCACCCCGATAGAATCGAGATACACTTCCGCAAGATGATCCACTGGAAAAACAGCATTCTTGGCGCCCATCTCAACTCCCATATTCGCAATGGCGATCCGATCATCGATTGATAAATTTTTAATATCACCATGAAATTCAACTGAACAATAATTTGCCCCGTCTGATTTGATATCACCGATGATTTGGGAGATCAAATCCCTTGCCATAACTGGATAACTAAATTTTCCTTTTAATGTGATCTTAATGCTTTGCGGAACTTTTAACCATGTTTCGCCTGTCAACATTAATGCTGCTGCTTCGGTTCGATCAATTCCTGTAGAAAAAACGCCCAACGCTCCATAGGAGCAGGTATGCGAGTCGCTTCCCAAGACAATCGTTCCAGGGATGGCAAATCCTTTTTCAATCACGACTTGATGACAGATTCCTTCTCCAGCATCAAAAAAATTTTTAATACCAAATTTTTTCACAAACTCCCTGATCTTTTTATGATTGGTGGCAGTCTTTTCGTCAGACGCCGGCACAACATGATCGATCACAATAACCGAAAGATTGGGATCGACAACTCCATATTTATCCAGATCAGCACTAATTTTGCCAATAATGGCAGCGGTATTATCATGTGTTAACAGATGTTCTGGCTTCACAGTAACAATCTGTCCGGGAACAACTTTTTTTAAACCAGCTTTTTTGGCTAATATTTTTTCTGCGAATGTTTTGCCCACAGTTTTCCTTTTTCTAAAATTGCTACCGTTGCGAAAATACTATTCCTGTAAATTTTAATTTGTAGGACAAAATGGCATTTTGTCCGACATACTATTCATCAAAACAATCAATCACGGTCTTCAAATAAATCATCATTATACCAATATTTTCTTCTCTGATATCGACTTCTTCCTCATGCTCTTCCATCAACGCTGCGACGACATATCTGAGCAATTCTGGTTGATTGTAACCTTCTAAAATCGTAGCTGTCGTATCATAAAAACCTGTTACCGTCTCATCTTCAAGATACTCGAGCATTTTAATATTTTTTTTTTCGGCTTCATCGATCATTTTTTCTGTAACTCTCGGTAATGCCTTATTTCCTCGGGACATGATCATCCAAACTACGACACCCAGGTAAAGCAACAATTGCCGCTCGTCCTCATTGAACTGCTCATCACCTACCGCTATCAGGTAAGTAAGAACAATTGGCTGCTCTTTTGAAAATTTATCAATTAATTTTGGATAATTTAGAGGAGACATGGTACTCATTTCTTTCCATGTCCGTTCGACAGTTTCGGCGGGTATTTTGTTCATGTTAAGCTCTCATTTTTTGCTTTGAAACGGAAAACGTGAGACGTGAAACGTCACATCTTATTCGTCTTACGTCTCACGTCTAACATTTCAACTATTTTGCTGGTTCTGGTTTTTAAGGATTAGGCTATTTAACTTCCTGAATACCAAATAAAAACTTCAACGGTCGCCAGGCTCGTTTTGACCAGGCACGTTCTGAATGATCACCTCCCTTATCAAAATAATATTCCAAATCTACACCTTCTTCAAAACCTTTTGAAATTAACAGTTTTTTCAATTTCTCGTAATGCGGCTTCATGCGTCCTTCTGATCCTTTGCCGCTGCTATCTAAATATATCTTAATTTCTGGTTTTTGTCCAGTAAAATTTTCAATTTCTTTCAATAAAGCGCCGTTGTTCCAGAGCAACGAAGTGGATAGGCAGCCAGCCTTGCTGAATACTTCTGGATAGCGCCAGATCAAATAAAACGAAATTAAGCCGCCCATTGAAGAGCCCATTACAGCAGTGTGGTCTCGGTCGGGAATTGTCCGATAATTGCTGTCAATAAATGGTTTCAAATCACTGATGATAAAATCCATATAAGCTCGCCCTTTTTCGGTATCGGAATACTCCTCAACTCGATCAGTTGTATTGTAAATGCCGACAATAATGATCTCCTCAATTTCACCCTGCTTAATCAAACTATCCACGGTTTCATCCATTTGCCAATCGACTCCGATGTAAGACGTATTCGGATCGAACAGGTTTTGACCGTCATGCATGTAAAGCACGCGGTAGTGTTTTTGCAGGTCTCTTTCGTAATTCTCTGGCAGCCAGACCACAATGGTTCGTTCATTTTTTAACCGATTGGCATAAAAGTTATGATGATACTTGAGATTACCAGTGATTCCCCCTATAGGCTTATAGAAACGATCACACCAATTTTCGATCTGGTGAGTTACTGTTTGATCACGTGTGACAGTCAGGTATTTATTCCCGGGAATGGTTCCATCAGCCAGTACTTCTTTTTTATTCCATGAACCGCGGGTGAATTTATATTCGATGTTCGCATTAAGCGGCAAATTGACCTTTAATTGATAGATATTTTTATCTACTTGAATCAAAGGCACCACATTCGGCTGCCAGTTACCCAATTTTGTCACACTCCCCGAAATATAGAGGGTATCGTTTGTAACCAATGAATCAGGAACGGTCACCACAAATGTGATCTCACGTTCTTCAACTTCAGTACAACGAGATGTGAAAGCAAATAACATGAACAGCAATATTAAATTCAGTTGCATTGTTTGAATCCTTGATTTTGATAAAATGTTTAACGTTTATCAGATTTATCTCTGTGTAATCTCTGCTGGCTCTATTGCTCCTTGTAAAATATTTTGCAGTTAAAAAAAATCTATTCTTGTGTTGCCAATGTTATAATTTTTTCCTCAGATGCCTCTTTTCGATTCAATTCGCCGGTAATTTTGCCTTCATGCATGACGAGTATTCGGTCACTCATTTCCAAAATTTCTGGTAATTCCGAAGAAATCATGATGATAGACGCGCCTTGCTCAACCAATTCCCGCATGAGTTGGTGAATTTGTGCTTTTGCTGCGACATCGATGCCACGAGTTGGCTCATCAAAAATGATAATCGTGGCATTGCTGTCCAGCCACCTGGCTAAAATAGTTTTTTGCTGGTTGCCGCCTCTCAAGCTATTTATATTCTGTTGAATAGAGCTCAGCTTAATTTTCAATCGTTCCACCAGGGAGTTGGCGGTATCTCTTTCTTTTCTTTTTTTATTAAAAGATAATAAACTAAAATCCCCGATGCAATCCGAATTTGTTTGCTATTTCAATCGCCGGGTAATATTCTTTGCTGGTAATGCGTCGATCAATTAACGGATCATCAATTGCTTCAAAACGGGGACGATATTGACTCATGATATTCACATAACTGTCGGTCGATAGTTCTTCTGCAATAAATTTTAATATTTCTTCCGAGCCAGCAACATTATTGGGCATAACTAAATGTCTGATCAACAATCCCCGACTAGCTATTCCATCTTCAATTGATAACAGCCCAACCTGACGATGCATCTCTTTCAGTACCGGCTGTAAAACATCATAATAATCGGGCGCATTGGCATACTGTTTCGCGTATTCTGCGCTTGAGAATTTTGCATCGGGCATGTAAATATCAACGATACCTTCCAACAATTTAATAACCCCAAGAGATTCATACCCACCGCAATTATACACAATAGGAAGTTCTAAACCCATATCGATAGCATACGGCAAAGCTGATATGATCTGAGGCGCGAAATGTGTCGGGGTTACAAAATTGATATTATGGCATCCCTGAAGCTGCAAATAGAGCATCATCTGGGCCAACTGTTTCGTTGAGACTTTTTCTCCTGAACCCAGATGGGATATGTCATAATTTTGACAGAAATTACATTTTAAATTGCAGTGGATTAAAAAAATTGTCCCTGAACCTGATCTTCCCACTAACGGTCTTTCTTCACCAAAATGGGGAAAGTAGCTGGATACCATCAAAGTTGACCCTGCTTTACAGTAGCCCAACTCATCTTTTAATCGGTTAACTTTACACTGCCGAGGACACAATGTACACGCTTCTAATATTTTATTTAATTGAACAATCCGATGTTCCAATTCACCAGATTCATAAAGTGCTAAATATGAAGGTTGTTGCATTTAAAAAAGCACCAGTTTTTTTAAATATATTGAGTAAATTTTATAGAAACAAAAATACCATCCTTAGAATTTTAATTAAGGATGGTATTTCTAAATTCATCTCAATTATTGTATATTCTATATTTGGCTTGATCAATTAAACAAACATCCGTAAAAACAACTCGATCCTTGAATTAAGATTCTTGGGAATTTTTGCTTTTCTCCTTTTTTATCTTTTCCTCGTCTTTTTTGGTTTCTTGTTCAGGTGTTGAATCTTCAATGGTTTCTTCTTCTTCCTCCTCTTCCTCCGGATCTTTTCTCTCTAATAAATTTTCATCATCTTTTTTCTTTCTTAAAATAATGTAGGATATTGTATTGCCCACATTGAAAGAAGCAAGTCCATAAGAAAAAATTAATCCACCAATAATTAGCATCCAGATAGCAAAAATGTAGGAAGCAGCGTATTGATAACCGTAAGGAAGGGTGAGCGGGAAAAAGTCTTGACTAAAATAAACCATATCCGAAAAATCACCTAAGATAGAATTTACCCAGGTAATTGAATGGAATAACCAGATATTTAGTAAATACATGCCATGGAAAGTAATATTACTGAAATCAGCGCCCATAATATTACCAAATACGCGATCCATAACGATATAAGCTTTTTTAGAAAGAAATGCTAAGACCAAAAGTCCAAAAGCAGCCATAGCCCCTGAAATAAATTCATACAAAATCAATCGCCATGGTTGCGACCAGACCAGTGAGAAAGATTGAAAAACCGCTTCAAATGCATCATCATTGGTAGTGGCAATAATAGCAGGAGCCTGAATCAAAGCCACTACAAAAATAATCACCAATAATACAACAAGAAGTGCGGTAAAAAACCAGACAAATGTAAAAATTGTGATACCGAATTCACCGACAAATGGGATTTTACCCAATAAACCAACAACAGCCCCTCCAGCTAAAAAGAAGGCAATTATCAGTAGAATTGCAACTGGTGATAATAAAACAGATGCTGTTTTTTTCAGTGCGAATCGAACAGCATCGCGCCAGGTATAAAAATGATTCCCTTTTATTAACATGTATGTAGCTCTATTAACAGCAGTAGCTGCTATTAAATAAATTGCAATCAACCAGATTAGACCAATCAGATAAATAATGATACTGTACCAGTTAGCGGATTCGGACCAAAGACATGGCAATAATCCATATTTTTTCCATCCATTTGAAAGGCCGATCCCAGCGGTTATAAAACTGATATAAGTAAAAAATAAATAACCGATGTAACCTAACAGTAGCCCTAAAAATTGAATCCAGATCCGTTGAAGGCTTAATGCGAATCTTGTTGATTTGAAAATATCCCGGACATCAAATCGTATCTGATGCATAGCAACCTCCGTTCGTTTTGTCAAAAATTCTCAACTAATTGAGCGTATCAAAATTAGCTATCAAGTTTTCTAAAAATATCTCCGCATAAGTTAATAAATTTTATTTATTTTGTCAAGAAATTTTTCGAGCTATTTTTCAACTTATTTCCAAGAAAAGTAGCATCTAACTCAAAATCCATCACCATTCGATTTTTCATCTTAAATATCATATCCCTGATGAGTATTAACATTTTTACTTCGTGAATTGAAAATTTAATCCTCTGGATAATCGATTTCTTCTAACTCAGTTTTAATTATTAATACTTCTCTAATTCTGTTTCGATCTATTTTTTCAATAATAAATTTATAAATTCCATATTCAATTTCCTGTTTTTTTTCGGGTACAGAACCAATCAAATTAAAAATGAAACCGCCCAAACTTTCATAGCTTTGATCTACCGGTAAATCCATATTTAATTCATCATTTAATTCATCCAGATCAATTTTGGCATCTACCAGAAAATGATTATCATTGATTTTTTTAAGTAGTGGTTTTTCTGTGTCATATTCATCCTGAATTTCGCCGACAATCTCCTCAATTACGTCTTCCAGAGTGATAAGACCAGCAGTTCCCCCGTATTCATCAACTACAATTGCCATGTGCTGTTTTTCGATCTGGAAATCTCTCAGGAGTTCATCGATAAGTTTACTTTCAGGCACAAAAAGCGCTGGTCTTGCCAGAGAAGCCAGATCGACCTTTTGGGTATTGTCATTAATAAAAGGAAGCAATTCTTTTGCATGAATGATTCCTAAAATATTATCTACTTTTTCATCATAAAGTGGTATACGTGTATGCCCTTTTGTTTTAATCAGATCAATCAGGTCGCCCAATGAAATACCTTTTTCTACACAAACCATATCAATTCTTGGCACCATAATTTCTTTTACTGTAGTTTTGGAGAACTCGAAAATTGAATGGATCATCTCTTTCTCGTCTTCCTCTAACGCTCCCTTCTCTTCACTTACTTCTATTAGTGTTTTCAGTTCTTCTTTTGACAATAAATGTTTTTTAACCCGAGTTGCTAATAATCCAGACAGGAGAGTAGGAAATTTATCCAGAATGAATGCTATCGGAAAAAAAAAGAAACTAATGACTTGCAAAGGAATGGACACAGCAGCCGCAAATTTATAGGAATTCTTTACAGCAAAAATTTTAGGTGTCAATTCACTGAAGACAAGGAGCACTGATGTGACAACTACAATTTCAATAACAATGGCTATTTCTTCAGAAAATCGCAAACTGGAACTTAAATCAGCGGTCAATAAGGCTGCAACAGTGGCTGCCGCAACATTGACAACAGTATTCCCTACCAGGATCGTAATTAACAGGAATCGTGGTTTAGCCAGCAAACTTACAATTCGAATAGAGGTTTTCGACGAACTTTCTTTTAACCGATCTATCATTTCCTTTGATAGCGAAAAAAAAGCCGCTTCTGAACCAGAAAAAAATGCTGATAATCCAATCAATATAAGAAAAATAATAACACGTATGAACGACTCAACTTCCAAAAGAAAATCAGCCTCCATTTTCTACAATATATTTTCTAAAATTGTTAAATAATAATCTTCTTTTTCTGTCATGATCTTTTTTTCTTCAATTGTTTGATCGTCAAACCCAACCAAATGGATTAATCCATGAATAATTACTCGATAAAGTTCATTTCTGAAAGTGAACTGATAATCATTTGACTGTCGTTTTATTTGCTCGAGATTAGCATAAATTTCTCCTTCAAGTTGAGCATCAGGTTCGTCTTCCAGATTAAAGCTTATTACATCGGTTGTCGCGTTCTTATTCAGAAATTCTCTATTTAACTTGATGATATAGTTATCGTCAACTAAAATGATGTTAACCTCAGCCTGTGAGACTCCTTCTCTGATTAATACTGTTTTAGCGAGAAATTTGATCTTTCGTTTATTAATTTTTATTTCAGGATCGATGCTTTCGATATTAATCTTGTAATACGACATTTTTCTCTCTGATTCGCTTTTCCTTGACTGGTATTAATTTCTCATCCTGAACTGGATATTCAATCCGTGAATGAAAAGTCCCTAACAGAACAGTTTCAAAGCTTTCAATGATTTTAGTTAATTCTCTTAAAGTTAGTGGACAATCGTCTAATTCGGAATCTTTAAATCGATCCTGAACGATAGAAATAACCATTCCTCGTATTCGGCTGGGTGATGGGTCTTTAAGTGTTCTGGAGGCGGCCTCAATAGCATCTGCCAGCATAACAATACCAGTTTCTTTAGTTTTAGGTTTTGGTCCAGGATAGCGAAAATTAGATTCGTTAATTTCTTCGCCATCACTTTTTTCCAGTGCTTTTTGATAGAAAAAAGTGATTAAATTGGTACCGTGATGCTCTGCAATAAAATCCCGAATTTCTCTGGGTAATTTGTATTTCTTTGCAATTTCCAAGCCCTTTTTCACATGATTCATGAGTATCAGACAACTCATTGTTGGAGATAATTTTTCATGTGGATTCTTCGCTTTCATCTGGTTTTCAATGAAATACTCACGCTTTTCTATTTTTCCGACGTCATGATAATAGGCACCAACTCGGGCTAATAATGTATTTGCCCCAATGGATTCTGCTGCGGCTTCAGCTAAATTACCTACCATCAAACTATGGTGATACGTTCCCGGAGCTTCTAAAGCCAATTTTCGCAGCAGTGGATTATTCAGATCCGAAAGTTCCAACAATTTCATATCAGTTGTAATATCGAACAGATATTCGAATATCACCTGCAAGCCATAGACAAGTAATGGAGAGATAAATCCATTAATCGCTCCATATCCCCAATACTCAGCCATTGTCATAAAAGGCGTATAGCGCAATATTTCCATGATCGTTATCGATACTAAATATGCGCCGATGATCATAAGGATGGAATTAAAAAGCCAGCTTCTTGTTCTAATTCGACTTACGGAGAATAGGGCAATAGTACCAGTAAAAATGGATACAAAAGAAATGTTAAACTCATTACCTCGCAAAAAACCGATTAAGATACTTAATATAATGGTTCCAACAAAACCCATCCGGGTATCAAAAAATATGGTCAAAAGCATTGAGCCGATAGTAATTGGAATTAAATAAGGAGAACCACCAAAATGATTAATAATATAAGCCAGAAGCGTCACTAATACAAAAATAGTAGCAATTAAAACAAGTCGTTTTAGATCCTTCAAAATGGGAGCCCGACTTCTACTGAGAGCGAGAAAAATAATAAAAACAACAATAGCCAAACTTATCATCAAGAACTTACCTAAATATCGAATGACTGTCAAAAATGCACTTTTATCTGCTTCCCGTTCCGCTAATTCAATTGCAAGGGAATTAAGTTTGGCTATATGGTCTCTGGTAACTCGTTCAGAACGATCAATAATTCGCTCTTTTTCTAAAACAGTACCTTTTGCCAACGGGACATTATTCTTAGCTTCAACAATTCGACGTTTTGTTTCATCTTCATCATAAATAATATTCGGTTTTAAAAATGTTTTTAATACTTGATAGCCGACTCGAATTCTAAGGTCATCATCGGTAAAGGTTGTTCTGAGTTTCTCTAATAAAACACCTTCTACTTCTTCAATATCATAAAACGTTTGAAAATCTTCAACAAATTCTTCACTAATAGATATTAGCGAAATTTTATTATCGACTTTTTTTATATCTTGCTTTTTTATATTCAAAATTCCCAACGAACAAATATCTCTACCTAATCGACTTAATTGCTCATGGAATGTTTTAATCGTTTCATTATTAGATGACATCAAAAATTGCAATAAATTTTCATCAGAATGATCTATATTATTTTTCTGCAATAGCCGTGTAACTTCTTTAAATAGAGATGTCGTATTGAATGTTTTTTCCCGAATAATCTTAAGCGAATCGAAAAAAGCATTTAATAATGCCAAATGACGGTCGCCTAAAGTATCATTCCTGGTAAAAACTGGCAAAACTTCATCTTCAGCTCGCTGGCGGTCTTCCTTTAATTCTTTTTCCGTTTTATTAATAGCAAAAGTAAACGGAGCTAAAATTTCCTCTCCAGTGTAAACTTCATTTTCCCTTAAATCTGTATACTTATATGATTTCCCTCTTGGTAACATAAGGGAAATTAGAAAAACTACTATAACAGTAATTGTAATTGCCCAAATATATTGGTCTAAAAATGAATTTTTATTTCCATTTGACTTTTTTCTATCTGTTGGTACTTTTAATAAATCTTTCACTCTGATAAAAAATTTTTCCACTCCAATACTCCATATTTCACCGATTATTGTTGTTCCCTAAGGTTATTATCATATTTATCATAGGCTTTGATGATCTCTCTAACTAACCGATGTCTGACTACATCTCGGTCTGACAAATAAACATAATCAATCCCTTCAATTTCTGATAAGATTTCTTGAATCTGCACTAAACCGGATTGCTTTTTGTTTGGAATATCAATTTGCGTAATGTCGCCAGTAATTATCGCTTTCGAGTTAATTCCCAATCGCGTTAAAAACATTTTCATCTGGTTTGGATAGGTGTTCTGAGCTTCATCTAAAATCACAAATGCATTATTTAAAGTACGCCCGCGCATATAAGCTAATGGTACAATCTCTATCGTGCCGTTTTCCATATATTTTTTTAATTTTACAGGGATCACCATATCAAACAAAGCATCATACAATGGTTTTAAATAAGGATCTACTTTTTCTCGTAAATCGCCAGGTAAAAAACCTAAGCTTTCGCCCGCTTCAACCGCGGGACGAGCAAGAACAAGTTTATTTACCAATTTATCCCGTAAATGCGCTAATGCAATAGCAACAGCCATGTAGGTTTTCCCTGTTCCCGCAGGTCCGATTACGAAAACGATGTCATTTTTAAGTGTAGATTGATAATATTTTTTCTGTCCCTCTGTTTTAGGTTTCACATACCCTTCTTTGGTATACAGAATGACTGTTGAAAGATCTTGTGGTTTCTCGCTTGAGGTTCTTCCAGATTTTAAAACTTCAATAACAGTTATCAGATCATTCTCAGTAATTTGATTGTTTTTTTCAAGAATTTTAATCAGTTCAGCAAACAATCGTTCGATTAGTTGAACCTCACTCTGTTCACCAATTAAACTAATATTACTGCCCCGCGCAATAATCTTTGCACTAAAATTACTTTCTATTTTTCTTAAATTACAATCATTCAGACCAAATAGTTTTAACTGATCCAAGCCACGAACTGAAATCTTTTTCTGTACTTCTGACATTATCTTATCATCGATAAATTCTTGAACACTATATCCATTTGTTATCATTAAGACAAATAGAAAAAGCTCTTAGGTTAAGGGCAACTGCCATTAACCAAGAGCTTTTCTAATATCTAATGTGTCTTATAAAAAACTTTCACTAATTGTTTGTGATACATTAAATAATATTAATGAAGCCAATGGACCAATTTTTATTTGTCAGGAAGAATCAATACCTGATGTGGATAAATCATATTTTGGTCTTTAATAACATCGCTATTAGCCTCTAAAATCTTCGTCCATCTTGTCGGATCGTTATAGATTTCAGGCTTTCCAGCAATTTTCGCTAACCAATCACCCTTCACTACGATGTATTCATTATCAGCGGCACTTCTTTGAATTTTAAAAATCTGATCTGGATAAATTAGATCAGGATCTTTGATTTGATCACGATTATAGGTATAAATTCGCATCCATTGATATGGATCATCGTAGATGTCGGGTTTGCCAGCAATTTTCCAGAGGTAATCGCCTTTTAATACGCTGTATTCATCGTAGTCAGCCTTTGGTAAGCTTGCTCTCAACTGAGCAATCTTTCCTTCAATTGTTGCTAATTTATCTTGCATTTCGCTTAACAAGGCGATCTTACTTTGTTTATACTCATTAAGTTTTTCTTCGAGTTGATCGATTTCAGCTCTTCTTTTAAACAGTTCCTCTGGTGAAAGATTGGCTAAACCATCAACTTCGGCTTCAAAATTGTTTAAAGCTGAACGGAATTCTTTAACGCCTGCCTCGTCTGTTCCCAGCAGAGCATAAATATCGTTCCATTCGTTGGTAGTCTCCTCGTCAACTTGAGCGATTTGCTGCTTGAGAGCTTTGATCTCAGCATTGACTTTTTCGATCTCCGCTTTAGCATCTGTTTCTCTCTTTTGATATTCCGCCATTTTGGCGTTATACTCTTCCATTGTCATTTTTTCTTGAGCAAAAGAAGACAATGAGAACAATAGCACTAGGCTAAGAACCAGAGCGAAAGCGGTTGCGATTTTTGTTATATTTTTCATTTCTAAATTTCCTCCAAAATTGTAAGTTAAAAATACAAATTACATATCGCCTAACCGATTTTTTACTGCTTCTTTTTCGTTCTTAGCATCTTCTAATTTTTGCTTCTTTTCAGCCAATTCTCTTTCAAGATCGGCTTTTTCCTGTTGCGTCTTTGATAACTGTTCCTCTGCTGCAAGAGCTGCTTTTCTCTGTTCTTCTAATGCTTGAAGTTGTTGTTCATTTGGGTGCTTGGTACAACCACCAATTGAAAGTGAGAGAATCAGACATGCGACCGAGACAATTACGATAATCGTCCTCGACAGTTTTCGCATTAAGTTTACACCTCCTTCCGTATATTGGGTTTAGTTTTTTGTTTAAATGTTTTATATGAATATATAACCCCTCTCCCTCCGATCATACTTTTTTTGTTAAAAAAACAATTTGAATATAACTGGTATTCAATTATCGTTTAATAGATTTAACCTTATAAATCTGTTAATAATAACAAAAAAAAAGTTAATTGTCAAGAAAAAAATTTGATTCTAAGTTTTTTTTTGAAAATAAATAAGTTATTGAATGTCAATCTTTATGCATAACTCTTTAAGCTGTCTTTCATCAACCTTGGCTGGTGAATTGTCCATCAAAGAAAGCGCACTGGTTGTTTTGGGGAAGGGAATCACTTCTCGGATAGATTTTTTCCCAGCTAAAATCATCACCAGTCGATCAAAACCAAAGGCAATACCACCGTGTGGTGGAGCACCATATTGGAATGCTTCAAGGAGAAAACCAAATTTCTCCTTTGCTTCGTTTTCATCAATGTTTAATAAAGAAAAAACTTTCATCTGGTTCTCATAGTTATGATTACGAATACTTCCTCCAGCAATCTCGTAGCCATTCAAAACCAAATCATAAGCTCTTGCCCTTATATGTGTAGGATCAGAATCGATCAAACTGAGATCCTCTATTTTAGGAGAAGTAAACGGATGATGCATTGCAACATAGCGCGCTTCTTCCTCATCATATTCTAACAATGGGAAATCAGTTACCCAGGCCGGTCGATATTCATTCTCATTAATCATACCTTCATCCGCTGCCAATTTTAGCCTCAATCGACCTAATAATTCTAAAGCCCCAAGGCGATCCCCAGCGATAAAAATTAATAAATCTCCAGGTTCTCCTTGCATAATTTTATTAATCTCAATTACCATATCTTCAGTCAAAAATTTCCGAAATGAAGAATCCCAATCGTCTGATTTAACTTTTGCTGTTAACACTCCTTTACCGCCAAGCTCAATAATAAATTGATTTAGGTGATCAATTTGCTTTCTTGAATAGCTGGAACATCCTTTTAAATTAATTCCTGCCACGATACCCCCATTTTTTATGGTTCCTGAAAAAACTTTAAATTCAGAATCGGCAGCGACGGTACTGATATCTTTAATTTCCAGCTCAAACCTCAGATCTGGCTTATCAGTACCATATTTAGCCATTGCTGTACCGTATGACATGATCGGAAAAGGGGCAGGTAATTTCTTTTGGAATAAATGTTGGAAAATGTGATTCATTAAACCTTCGACGATTTGAAAAACATCTCGCTCATCGACAAAGGACATTTCTATGTCGATCTGTGTAAATTCAGGTTGCCTTTCCGCTCTTAGGTCCTCGTCACGAAAACATTTCACAATTTGGAAATATCTATCATAACCAGCTACCATCAAAATCTGTTTATATGTCTGCGGTGATTGAGGCAGCGCATAAAATTTTCCTTTATGAAGGCGGCTGGGAACAAGGTAATCTCGAGCGCCCTCCGGGGTGCTCCGC